>Ga0209249_1000499_pt1 | contig 47447 bp, 46 predicted proteins | sample SaaInlV_200m_DNA_4_FD_184653 | JGI IMG/M metagenome (GOLD analysis project Ga0209249, IMG submission 184653) | Marine microbial communities from expanding oxygen minimum zones in the Saanich Inlet - SI037_S3LV_200m_DNA (SPAdes) (version 2) | ecosystem: Environmental > Aquatic > Marine >...
ATAAAAACTACTCTCTACAAAATCTTTCACTCCACTCTCATCAAATATTCTCCAATCTTCTTCTGAATAATATAATATCCCTACTTTTGAAATTTCTCTATTTTCTTCTAAATTCAATAAATAAACTTTATTTTTATCTATACTATAACTCTCTCTATTTTGAAGACTAACACTTACCATTTCTTCTTCAACATCCTCATAACCTTGAATTTTTATTAAACTTGCAACTAAGTCAAAACCTTTTGTATCTCCACAAGAAGCTCTTGTCGTTGATCTAAAATTTAAAAAATCAGTCTTACAATTCGTATAATCTTCATCTCCTTTGTAAGCCATATCTCTTGGTGGACCTCCTTCATAAATAAATTTCTTTTCTCCATTAATATAATTAAAAGAACCTTCTTTATGATAAATTTTCATTAGGTCTGTATTTTGATGTTTTACAGCAGTTAATTCTCCTCCACTCATTTCAAATATTAATCTTCCATAATCATTTCCTTCACTAATATATCTTGATTGATCTAACATTTCAAAATCAAAATCCTCACTAACCCATCCACCATTTCCTGTTCCTAAGGTAAACTTAAATCCTTCTCCATTAGCATTAAAATAATCATTATACAAACTCAAATAATTTCCTTCTTCTTTTGGGGTTTGTCCTTCTAAATTGATTGTAACTTTCTCAGATTTCCTTGCATTAATATAAACACCATCAACCATTCCTATTTCATCTTCTGGAATTACTAAATATCCATCTTCTAATTGAACAGCTCCACCAATAATATGTTCTTCACCATTTAATATTATTTTTGTTGAACTTCCTTTTCCAGTTGATAAAATACTCAAAGTTGAACCAAATATTTTAATTTCTGGTTTCCCTACAATCTCAAAAACACACGAAGCACAACCTATTCCATATGGACTTATAATCAATTCTTTTACACTTGTATAGACTCCTTCTATATAGACATAATTATTTAAACTAATTTCTTGGTCACTAATTTTTATTCCTGGGTTTAATATATCTGAAATTACTTTTTCTTCTGATTCTTTATTTAATGGTGTTTGATAAAAAATATCTTCATTAATAGCAGTTGTGCTATATCCTGCAGACCATTCTCCATTAACCATATTTCTTCCATTTTCAATATATAATGGGTCCCAACAAGGATCTTCTTCTTCTCCTTTAATTTCATCTTTATATTTATCACAAAAACTAATTTTTCCTTCAAAAGATTCTACATTTAATTCTCCTACTTTTCCTTTTCCAGAAATATTTATAGGATAATGGTTATTACCTTTATCTTCTGTTACCATCACCATTTCAACGTCTTCAAATCTAAATTCTTCTCTGCAATCTAACGGGGAAAAAATATACCCTCCTTGATAAGTCTCTTCTTCTTCATTATATACACTATCGTAAATAATAATACAATCTTCTTCTGCAGTATCAGAAATAACACTAGGCACTAACAAAATCAAAATTACTAATCCAATAATCATAATTTTTTTCATTCTTCTTCGAACCAATTATATTTAACCATAAAATAATAGGAATAATCTACATCATTTATCACATACATCACTTCATTGAAGTCTATATTTACTTCAATTTCCATTTCTTCTTCTTCAAACAATTCCATTAATTTAGTCATAGGTATCTCATCAACATATTCAACAGTATATTCTAAAACTTTATTTTTCAATTCAAGCATTTTGGGAATTTGGTATTCAGCTTCATAATAATAATCTTCAAAATCATAACTTCCATTAGTAATTTTCACTTCTGTTGGTAAAATCATCTCAACTTCAATTGAAGTATCAAATATACTTATTTTAGTTTCTAAATCCTCTTCATCTATAAAGAAATATTTTTCATAAGCTTCTATTTCTGTAACACAGGGAACAAAATCTCTTTCAAGATATTTATTCAATTCTCCTGCAAAAGTTTCAACATTCATTCCATTATCTTCTTCACCATCATTATAGAAATAAGGGATTTTATATAATTCTAAATCAAAGTATGGCTCTGGAACATCATAATATCCTCCCTGCATTCCTAAATCTACAATACTTGTTTCTACAATTTCTTCTAAGCAAGAATCAATTTCATCATAGTATTCTTGAGCTTCTGGTGCAACTGATATTTCTCCAGAAAGGCTAGCTCCAGAACTTGAAGTATTGTTAATATAATAATAACTAATCCCTATTATTAAAATAATAAATATTCCTAAAATTATAAATAAAGTAAATTGTCCTCTTTTCACATTTATATTATAGAATTATTTATTTATTAAATTATCCAACACAACTGTAGCATAACTTCCTTTTGGTAGAAAAAAACTAACAACTTCCTTTTTCTTCCCTTCATTTAGCTCATCATCTCCAAAAGAAAGAACTTTAAAATTTTTCACTTTCATAACTCTTTCTCTCTCACTACCTTCAGCACAAAGCTCTGGCATCTCTCTCATAATAAATTGCATTTTTCCAACACCTTCTTTTTCAAGAATCTCATCATAATCATCTTCTTCTGTTAAAAAACCTACAATAGGTAAAATTCTATAGCTGCTAACTTTTGCTAATTTATTCCACAAATAACTTTGATATGCATTAATATAAAATCTTAATTTTTCTTTACCATATTTTCTCATTGCTCCGATATAATCATTCTTTTCAACTTCCAATTTTAATTCTTCACAAACTTCTTTAAACTTTTTTTGTACAATTAACTTTCCAATTTTATCATTTCTTTCACTAAATCTTTGTTTTCCAAATAAATTAAGAACTTCTTCTGGTAATTCTAATTTTTCTTCTATATCTCTAATTGTAATAATAAACTCATTTCCTATCAACTTCCCCATATAGATTCTTTTCTTCCCACTACCTTTATACTCGAATTCTACATCTTTAATTTCAAAATTAATTTTTTTCTCTACAGAAATATATTGTGAAGTAATTGCATTTCTATCTTTCAAACCTGCAAAACCAACATCTCTAACTTTCAACCTTTTTTTAATCTCTTTAATTAAATCTAAAGTATTCCAATTTTTCTTTGTCATATAATAATAATGGTACTTTCCATTTTCTGAAAGTTCTAAGTCAATAATCTCCTTTACTACAAAATCTTTTTCTATTTGTTTTATCTTCATACTCTCACTTTATACTCAAAACAGTCATCCCACGGATTCTCTAATTTCATCATCTCTTTTAAGCTTAACCTTTCGAAATGTCTCCTAAAAGGTCTCATAGAATTCCCATGTGCAGAAATAGCTACATTTACTCTATTTTCTTTTACAAATTTAATTAAGTCTTTTACGAAGGGTTTTACTCTTTTTTCAACATCTCTAATACTCTCTCCACCAGGCGGTGCAACATCATAACTTCTTCTAACAATTTTCAATTCTGCTTCTCCTACCTTTTTTACAAACTCTTCCTTCTCTTTTCCTTGTAAATGATCAACTTTATGCCAATGTAATAATGTCTTATAATCTTCTTCACCTGTCACATCAACAAACCACTTATGACTTTTCCCTTGAAGATCTCCGTAGCTTCTTTCTAGCATTCTATCATCTTCAATAACACCAATACATTCAGGATGATATTTCAAAACATACCTCAAAGTATCTTTAGATCTTGACAGATGTGTTTGAAAAGCGATATCAATTCTCTTATCTTTCAATTTTCTAGCAATTTTCCTTGCATCTTTAATCCCTTGTTTAGTCAATTTAGAATCTTTCCACCCACAAAATATTTTCTTTGCATTATAATGTGTTTGACCATGCCTAAATAGATATATTTTACAAAACATATGCTATAACAAATAAATAATCTTTTTAAAATTAACCCTAATCACAGAAATCAATTTAAAGCTAAATCTTATATCAAAAATAATGCCAGACATAATCATCACTTACGAAAACTTGTACGAGATTCTTCGTAGAGAAAAATATCGAACTGAATTGCAAAAAGTTGATGATACTTTTTTCAGGGATGTTGTTAAATATCTTCAAGAAAAGACTGCTATACTCTCTTCTCAATCTCAAAAGGACAGTATTTTTGCTTCTACTGAGCTTGTAAAAACTCAAAATCAGATTCGAAACATTCAAAAAATCCTTAAAGAGCTTTATGAAAAGCGAGAAAACAAGATCATTCAATCAGCTTTATTCTCTTCAAGAGCTCAAAATCCACAGGATACTTCCGCTATGCTTCCTCAAGAATTAGCCTTCTATAGGAATCTTAAAGACAACTTAGACAAGTATAGACAGGGCATATTATACCAAATTTTGCAAAATCAGCTTCCAAACCTCGAAATTCCTGTAATAGAGGCTGAACAGAAAGATTTAAAAACAGAGGATAAAACCAATACCATTAATGTCTTTATACTTGAGGATGTACCTGAGTTTGTGGGTCCAGACCTAGAAGTTTACGGACCTTACAAAAAAGATGAGAGTGTTGTTGTCGAAGAAAACATAGCAAAACTCTTAATTCAAACAAACCAAGCGAAAAATGAAAATCCCTAAGAAACAAAAAACTTATTGTCCAAAGTGTAAAAAGCATACAGAGATGACTGTTGCTGAGGCAAAAAGAAGAACTAGAAGTACTGCTCATCCAATGTCAAGAGGAGCTAACTCTAGAATGAGGAAGAGGGGTCTTAGAAGAGGTTTCGGAAATCAAAACAAATATTCAAAGCCACCTGGTGGAGGAAAGAGAGTAGGAGCTAAATCATCCAAAAAAATAGATTTAAGATTAAAGTGTGCTGTTTGTAAAAAAATGGTAGTTCACACAAATCCAAGAGCAAAAAAAGTGGAGTTCGTATAAAATGATTCAACAACCAAAAGGAAAATTTGTAAAAGTAAGATGCAAGTGTAAGAATGAACAAGTTATTTTTGACAAAGCTGCAAGCAGTGTAAAATGTTTAGTTTGTGGTGAAGTTTTAGCAGAATCTAAAGGTGGAAAAGCAAAAATTATTGCTAGACAACTTGAAGAGTTAAAGTAAATCTTTTTAAACTACTAATTTTTCCTTATTCTTATGTTTTACAAGAAAAAAGGTTTACCTGATGAACGTGATGTAATTATCTGTACAGTTAAGAAAATCCTATATCATTCTATTTTTGTAACTCTCGACGAATATGATAATCAAGAGGGTATGATTCACATTTCTGAAATTGCTCCAGGAAGAATTAGAAACATTAGAGATTATGTTAAAGAAGGTAAAAAACTAGTTTGTATTGTTTTAAAAATTAATCAAGAAAAAAAGCAAGTTGACTTATCTTTAAGGAGAGTACCTCAAAATCTTAGAATCAAGAAAAATGAAGAATTTAAACAAGAGATCAAATCTGAAAAACTTCTAGAATACATTGGAAAACAAATAAAAACTGATTTAGAAGGAATGTACAAAAAAGTTGGATTTAAGCTTGTTGAACATTTTGGTTTACTTGGTATTGCATTTAATGAAATTGCTGCAAATGGTGAAGAAGCTATAATCGAATTAAAACTTCCTGCAAAGGAATCAAAAATATTAATAGAAATTGTTCAAAGTAAAATTAAACCTCCTGAAGTAACTGTTCATTGTAAATTAGTTTTACAAAGTACTTCTGAAGAAGGTGTTGAAGATATTAAAAATGCTTTAATTGCTGGAGAAAAGTTTGCTAAAAAGAAAGATTACAAAATTAGTTTAGTTTACATCTCTGCTCCTAAGTACAGACTTGAGATTTACTCACACGATTACAAAGTTGCTGAAGAAATTTTAGATGAAGTAGCAGATGTAATAGTAAAAGAATTGGAGAAAAAGAAAGGTCATACTGAGATCTTAAGAAAAAAATGACTTTACATATTTTATTCTGCAAAAACTGTAATAAATATACAATGAAAGAAAAATGTTCTTGTGGTGAAAAGGCTTTAACTACAAAACCTGCTAAATTCTCTTTAGACGACAAATGGGGCAAATACAGAAGACTTTCAAAAAAAGAACAAAAAGCTTTATAAATTACTCTTTATTTTTCTAACCTATGAAATTCCAAATAAAACAGTTAACAAAAAAGAAATTTACAAACCCGATTTTAATAGAAGGCTTACCAGGTATTGGTAATGTTGGAAAAATTGCTGTAGATTTTTTAGTAGAAAATTTAAAAGCAAAAAAAGTTATGGAAATTCATTCAAATCATTTTCCTCATTCAGTTTTTATTAATGAAAGAAATTTAATTGATTTACCTGTTATTTATATTTATCATCAAGTAATCAACAAACAAGATTTTCTTTTTATTGTTGGAGATGTTCAACCTATTGATGAATCCGCATGTTACGATTTTTGTGATGCTATTTTAGACATTATAGAAAAATATGGTGGGTCTGAGGTAGTTACTCTTGGTGGAATAGGTTTACAAAAGATTCCTAAAAAGCCTAAAGTTTACATAACTGGTACTGATAAAAAATATATCAAAACTTTTCCTCACACTGACAATAAAATTTATGGTGTTGTAGGTCCAATCATTGGTGTAACTGGAGTATTATTAGGCAGAGCACAGTTAAGAAAAATGAGTGGTGTAGCTTTACTTGCACAGACTTTTGCACATCCTGCATATTTAGGGATAAAGGGAGCTAAAGAAACTTTAAAGGTTCTTAATTCTAAATTCAAAATGAAAATTGATTTGAAAAAATTATCAAGTGAAATTGATGAAATTGAAAATGAAATTTTAACAAGAGCTAAAGCAGTTACTGAGGCAGGTACAACTTCAACAAAACCTGTAGAGCCAAACTATTTTGGATAAAATGAAAAAAATTAATTTCAAAAACTCTAAGGGTCTAAATCTAGTTGGCGTTCTTCAAGAACCTAAAGAAAAGACAGATTCTATTGTTATTATGGTTCATGGTTTCACATCAAACAAAGATCGTCCAAGGTTTCTTAAACTTGCAGAGGAATTAAACAATAATAATTTTTCTACTTTTAGATTTGATTCAACTGGCTCTGGTGAGAGCGATGAAGGTCTTATTACTATTGAAGCTTATGTAGATGATTATAAATCGGCATTTAACTATGTTAAAACTTTAGGTTACTCAAATGTTTTTGTAATGGGAGAAAGCATTGCTGGCTTAAATGTAACTTTAGGATATACTGATGAAATTAAAGCAATCGTATTCTGGTGTCCAGTTACTGCAAAAAGTACACCTTATTTTAATAATGAGAAAGTAAAAAAAGAGATTGAAGAAAAAGGTTTTTATTCTAGATTCAAGGATAATAAATATTTTAAAATTCCTCAGCAATATATAGATGAAAGAGAAAATATTAATCAAGAAGAATTACTCTCAAAAATAAAATGTCCTGTTCTTATTATTCATGGTACTGAAGATAATTCTGTGTCAATAAAACAATCTGAAGATGCTATAAAAATATTAAAAACTTCAAAATTAATTAAAACACCAAGTCGTCACCACAATTTAGATGAATTTTTAGATCAAATGATTCCTTGGACTGTAAATTGGTTTAAACAAAATTAAGAATAATAAACTTTTAAGTTATCAATTTCAAAACTAGTATCAGCTTCTATTGTTACTGTGTTAGCTCCATTGTCTACCATACTAGTGATTTTCTTTTCATAACTTCCATCTTCTGTATTGATTTTAAAATCGTACTCATTGATAAGGATTGTAGCTTCTTTATCTGTTGTATCATCGCCAAAGCTCAACTTCAGATAAACCTCTTTATCCCCAGAAAGAATATCTTCATATAGATCTGACTCAACATCAAAACTATAAGAAGGGTATTCTGTAGATCTTGAACTAACTGAAACTTCTATTTCTTCTATATTATAATCTCCTTCTGTAACTTCAAACTTTAGAGTATTTGTATTTTGTAAATAATCTTCATCCAAACCTAATTCTCTTTCATTCAAATAGTCACAAAAAATCTGATCACTAAAAACTTCTCTATTATTCAAATTGATTGTTAAGATTCCATCTTCATTACTATTACATGTAATAAAATAATTTAATCCAACACTTGAAACATCATCAGCATCATCAACTGAAAATGTTCTTGTAGAGCTTGTATCTGCTACTGTATAATCTAATAGCAACTCAACATCTTGTAATAAATAATAATGGCTAGAGAATAACCAAATACCTGGTGAATCAACATACATTTTCAAAATATTATCACTTTCTTGTAAATAACTTGTTGATAATTCAACAGGTAACTCACTACTTGTTAATTCTCCTTCATAAACAGGATTACCATTTAACTCAATAAACAAATCTCCTTTAGATTCTGTAATTAAAAATAATACCCTTAGTGATTCTAAGTTACTAATATCATCAACATCAAAATAAATGTTTTTATAGTTATTTTGTAAAATATTTCTAGAAACTGTCAAAGATGAAGCTAGATTTTGTGTATTTGATTCTGTTGTAGAGTATAATCTCATAGGTTCTAACTCTGAAACTTTTGAAGAACTCTTACTTGAACTAACATCTCCTACTGCTTCTGATAATAAAGTACCAGCAATATCTTCTGTATCTCCATCATCTGTTCCGAAGTCGTCGTCTAATAATGCTGCTCTATCCTCTGCAGGAAGTAATATTATATAACCAATAACAAAAACTCCAATCAAGAAAATAAAGACTGAAACTTCAACCGCTGACTGACCTCTCTTAGCAAACATACAAGATAAATAACTTTATTAATATATAAACTTTTTCAAAATATCATGAAACTCTTAACTAAGGATTTTAAGAAAGGAAATGTAAAAATTGAAATAAATACATTAGATGACCTCTGGTTTTTGTCACATATTATTGATGAAGGAGATCACCTTAAAGGTAAAACTCTTAGAAAAATTAAACTTGGTGATGAAACTGACAGGAATTTAAAAGTTATAAAAAAATTAGTTACTTTAGAAATTGCTGTTGAAAAATTAGAATTTCATAAATTTTCTAACTCTTTAAGAGTTTCAGGAAAAATAACTGATGGTCCTGATGATGTGCCTAGGGCTTCTTATCACACTTTAGACTTAGAAGAGGGCAAAATTATCACAATAAAAAAAGAACAATGGTTAAATTACCAAATTGAAAAATTAACTGAAGCTTCTCAAGATAAATTAGAAAAAATTCTTATTATTGCTTTTGACAGATCAACTGCAACATATGCTTTACTAACTCAATCTGGTTTCAAAATACTTTCTGATGTTTCTGGTGATGTAAGTAAAAAGGGTTACGAAGAAACTAAAGGCAAAGATTTCTTTTCTGAGGTTGCAAAACAAATCCATGATTATCATGAAAGGCACAAGATACAATATATTATACTTGCAAGTCCAGCATTCTGGAAAGAAGACTTAATGAAAATAATTAAGAAGAACAATCCTGATCTAATAAAAAAAATAACTTTAGCTACTTGTAATTCAACAGGTGGAAATGGTGTTGAAGAAATTTTAAAAAGAGACGAAGTAAAAACTGTATTAAAACAGGACAGAACAACTAAAGAGACAGAATATGTTGAAGAATTGTTCAAAGAAATTTCTAAACAAGCAAAAGCTGCTTATGGTATTAAAGAAGTACAAGAAGCATCAGAAGCACATGCAATAAAATCTTTACTTGTTACTGACGAGCTTATTCACGATTTAAGAGAAAAAGAAAAATTCCATGAACTTGATGCTATAATGAAAGATGTTGACAGATCCAATGGTGAAGTCCATATTATTTCTACAGATCACGAAGCTGGAAAGAAATTACAGGGTATTAGTGGTGTTGGAGCAGTTTTAAGATTTCAATTAAAATAAAGTTTTCAAAGCGAACTTCATAAATCTAGGTTCTTTAATTAACAACTCTAAAAGCATTTTACTTGGATAATCTCTACTTTTTGTTTCTAAAATATTTTTAATTCTTTTTTGATTAACCAACTTTACAAACTCATTATGATCTTTAATTTTAAAATTGTCCATTGTTCTTCTAATTATTTTACTTAGGTACAAATCTTTATCTACTTCTTTTCTACAATTCAAAACATATCTTTTTTTATTTCTTGCTAAAACATTTGCAGCTTTCATTCCCAAAACAATTCCTCCGTAAGAGGTAGACTTAACTTGTGTTGCTGCATCTCCTACTAAATACACAAAATCTTTTTTTAATTTTTGTCTAGGATTATATATCGGGATCAAACCACTTTGTCTTTCTAAAACTTTTGCACCTTTACATCTAATCTTCATCAATTCTTTTAGATGTTCATTTGCTTTATCATAAGAAACAACTCCTACTCTTCCAATATTTTTACTTTCTGGTACACACCATGCAAACATACCAAGTCCCATCCAGATTTCCATCGTATCTTTTTTCAAATCATCTAATTCACAAACAACTTGGTTTCCTGCAACAAACTTTCTATTACACCAAAGGCCATTATTTTTTGCAACTCTAGAATGTGGTCCATCAGCTCCAATTAAAATATCAGTTTTAATTCTTTTATTTCCAATCTTCAATTCTTTTCCATCATTACTTTTATATTTACTTTTCAAAAAGATTTTAGCACCTTCTTTCTCAGCCATCTCTGCTAAATGAGAATCAAACTTAGTTCTATCAACAATAGTATCTTCTTTATCAAATTTTACAGTTATACTTTTTCCATTTGGTGCATACACTTTAGCATTCTTTATTTTATTCACAACAAAACTATTTTTCATTTTTAGAAACTTATGAATTTCATGTGTAAGAATTCCTGTACATTGTATTGGCTTACCTATTTTATCATGCTCTTCATAAACATTTACTTTTTCTCCTTTCTTTGCAAGAAGATAAGCTTGATAACTTCCAATAGGTCCTCCACCAATAATACTAATCATCTTATTCAAGTAATTTTAGGGATTTATATATCTTGTTGAGCATATACCTTTTTTAACTCTTAATTCTTCAAATAAATAATGCAGTTAGAAATCATTTTAATTTCCTTATCTTTAATAGTACTATTAGTTGCCTCTATCTTTGATCTAAAAACTCGTGAAATTCCTGATCTCTTAAGTTATTCTTTTATTGCTTCAGTTTTAGGTATTAGATTAATTTATTCTATATTCACAGATTTTTCATTTTTCTTTTATGGGGTTTTAGGATTTGTATTAATGTTCTTATTTGGATTCATATTATACTATCTAAAACAATGGGGTGGTGGAGATGCCAAACTTTTCATGGGTTTGGGTGCAGCTTTTGCAGACTTTTACATATTTGAAATTCCTTTTTTAGCTATTTTAATAATTATAGTTTTATTCTTCGGCGCATTTTATGCTTTTACTTGGGCTTCAGTTTTATTTTTTAAGAATAGTAAAACTTCTTTCAAAAACTTTAAAAAATTATTAATTAAGTTCAAATATTACAGGTACTCAACATTAATCTTTTCATCAGCTTTTGTTTTAATTGCTTTATTCAATCTTAATTACAGGTTAATCTCTACAATTCTTGCTTTATCCTTATTAGTAATCTTTTACTTATTCATTTTCATAAAAGTTGTAGAAAAACAATCTTTCAAAAAATTCTTACCTTTATCTCAAGTTACTGAGGGTGATTGGCTTGCAGAGGATGTTATTCATAACAACAAAATCATTTGTTCAAAAAAGAAACCTTGTTTGGACAATAAACAAATAAAAAATCTAAAAAAACATAATATCAGAAAAGTTTGGATAAAAATAGGAATCCCTTTCGTTCCTGCAATTTTTATTGGGTTTTTAATCACAATCATTCTTTACTTAATCTAAGGAATCCTTTTCTCTTCTTTATCAAATTTACTTGGATCTTTTTTCACAACTTTCTTTTTTCCAAGACTTCCAACTTTATCTCTAATTGCATTTGCTATCTTATCTTGTTCATCTTCTTTAACTTCACAAGGTTGCCATCCTACTGATACTTTATCTCCTTGTTTTCTTGGAATAATATTTACCATGAAGTGTGGAGCTGTTTGTCCTGCAACTTGTCCATTTGATACAACTACATTTGTTCCTTCTGCTCCAGTTATTTCAAAAATTGCTGATGCTATTTTATTTGCTACAATAAACAAATGTCCTAAGGTCTCATCTGCTACTTGTGCCATTAATGCTGCATGTTCCTTTGGAAATAATAATACATGTCCTTGATTTGCTGGATGAATATCTAAGATTCCCATAATACTATCATCTTCATATACAGTTTTCACAGGGATTTTACCTTGGCTCATTAAACAGAATGGACACTCTTGCTTACCTACTAACTGTTCTCTCTCTTCTGCTGTTAAATTAGCTAGAACTTCTTGCAACTTTTTTTGTTGCTCTTCAGGTGGCAAAGCCATTAATTCTTTTTTAATTTCTTCAATCTTTTCTGGAGTTAACATAAGAACAAAAAACTATTAAAAGAATAAAAGCTTTTCTCTTCTTATGATTATAAGTTTTTATGAAGAATTTCCAAAAAAGTCTAATCTAGATAAAATTAAGCTAATTAATTTTCCAACAAAACTTTACATTGCTGCTTCTACATTAAATGAATTTCAAAAGATTAAAAAAAAGATTATCAAAGATTATCCTCAACAAAAAAAACATATTAAAGAGATAGTTTATTGGCCTGTATTAACTAAAAAAGAAGGTTATTGGTTTTCTGCTTTCACTCAAAGAAAAGCTTTGAAAAGAACAATTAAGGAATTAAAAGGAAAAGATGTTCCTATAATGTGGGATGCTGAATTACCTACTCATCCAAATTTCTTATTATACTTTACACAATTTTTAAATTTCCTTTCAAACAGAAGATTAATCAACAAATTCATAAAATCTCACAAAAAGGTTTATGTTGCAGAATATTTTTTTGTAAACAACTGGATGTCACCTTTATTCAGGCTTTTATGTTTAAACTTTCCACCTTCATATAATATTTCTCCAATGAGGATGGCTTATAGTTCTTTACATGATTTTGGAAATTATTTAATGGAAAAAGAAATTACTAAGGGTAAAGAAGAATTTGGAGATAAATTCATCATGGGTTACGGAACTTTAGCTGTTGGTATTTTAGGCTGGGAAAAACCAATGTCTTTAGAATTACTAAAAAGAGATTTTGATCTTGCACAAAAACATAAATTAAAAGAAGTAGCTTTATTTCGTCTTGGTGGTTTAAACAAAGATTACATTAAACTAATAAAAAATTATACTAATTAATTTCTAAAATCTCTAATAGTGCTCTTCTATCTCTTGTAGTATAAATATCAAAACTATCTAATGTAGTTCCATTTATTTTTTTCATAACTTGTATCCCTAAAACTTTTTTACCTAATCTTCTAACTTCATCAACCATAACTGCATCTTCAATAGTATCTCCTTCAACTCCAACTCTCTGAAGGTCTCCATTAAATCTTTCTAATAATTCTTTTACAACTTTACTTTTATCTTGAACTTCTGTATATGCTGCTTGTATTCCTAAACTTCTTGCAAATGCAAATGTGATCGGTCCTATATTTCTAGTAACATAAAATCTTGCTGCACCATTTAATCCTTCATTCCATTCTTTAACTCCTGGATACAAACTTTTTTCTACTATTTCCTCCGAAAATTGTCTGATTAATTCTCTTGGACTTTTATCTTTTAGAAATTGGTCAACATATTCATTCCATCTTGAACTCTCAGCACTTTTTTTGTCTTTAGCCAAAGCAAAAGCAGTAGCAAAGCACCAATTGATGTATTTTAAATCTGTATAAGAAGTTCCCACAGCTCTAAATGCAATATCTGTTGCTGGATTAGCATCTGTACCATCAAGATCTCTCAACCACATCTCGACTCCAAATACTTGGTCTCTTAATTCTTCAACAATCTCTTGATAATTTCTTCCGTTTGCAAAATATGGATTTACTCCTATTGCAGAACCATTTCTTTTTAATAATACATCAATCATAAATTCAATCAAAAAAGAATTCTATTATAAACTTTACTAATTAAAAAAATAAAAAATTACCCTAAGGTTCTTCTAAAATCAATTACTTTTGCACTTGCAACATTTTCAAAGCCATTTAATTTTTCTTCGATAATATCTCCACCTAGTGATTCATCCATAATGAATGTAAAATTCAAAGCTTTCAATCCAAATGCGATTGGTTCTTCTTCAGTTCTAATTTCACCAACATCACCATATATTTCAGTAATTGTTTTTTCTACATCTTCTTTTAGTTTTGCCAAATCTACTTCTACATTATCGGGCATTACTTTTACTACTAACATTGCCATTGCCATTTTAATTAGGTCCCTCAAATCCACATTTTGGGCATACATACTTTGTAGCCAAAACTCTTGATTGGAATGATCTTACAATTTCTGCATCTAAACAGTTAGGACACTTAAAAATTACAGATCCTTTATCATTAACAAGTTCTTTGTTAGTTGCTGAACATCTTGGTATCTTTTCCATAGCTTTCACAAAAATAACAAGTATTTATAAGTCTTTGGCTTGAATTTGTTATTATTAAATACTAAACTTTTATAAATCTATATATACTTGTATATATTAACCCAAAAGCTTTTAAGTTAGTTCTATATATACTTGTATATATGGTTAATCAGGGTATAATTCTAGATTTATTTGGATTTGAAATTATTGAGCTAGTTCCCACTAAGTTTGGGAATGGTGCTCACTTATTAATTCCTAAAAAATATTCTAAACAAAAAATTAAGGTTATTGTAGGTAAACCTGTAAAGGTACAAAATAATAAAATCCAAATTAGTATTTTTGGTAATGAAATTCTGGAGAGAAAACCAAGTAAATTTGGAACTGGTTATCATATAATTATTCCTAAAAATAATATTGGTAAGAAAATAAAATTAATTGTAGGAGTAGAAAATGAATAAGAAAATTATTCTTTTAATTTTGTTAATTTTTCTTCTAACAATGGTTTTTGCAATAGCTGATGAAACTGATGGGAGTTCAAGTTCCGCAAGAGATGAATGGTGGATGATAGGTAAAGATACAGGTTATACTAGATACACTAATGCAAATGGTCCTGCAAATCTTTCTGATACTACTGTTTATACTACAACTTTACCAAGTGATGTTACTGGTGGTGCAATTGTAGTTGGTGATAGTGTTTTTATTCATCCTTATAATTATTATTCTGCAAAAATTTATGAGTTAAATGCTTTAAACATAAGTGAACATCTTTCAAATAGTTCTGGAACTTATACTTTAGATGGTAGATCTTTGGTTTATTATAATAGTAATATCTATATGCACAGTAGTGGTAGTTTGTATCAAATAAATGCTTCAAATGTAAGTCAACTTTTAGATACTGAAAGTATTGGAGATTATGGATATTATGCTGCACCAACTATTTTTAATAATGCGGTTTATGTTGGAACTGGAAATTATAATTCTGATATTGACAGGTTTAATGCAACTAATATTAGTCATGTATTTGAAACATTTAATAGTCCTAGTAGAATTTATGAATCTACACCTGTTTTAGGGGATTATGCTTATGGTGCTTCTTCTGGGAAATTGTATCAGTTTAATGTTTCGGACATTACTCAAACAATAGATTCTGTAACTTGTTATGCAAATAGTGTTGAAGATTATTTTCCTGTATCTAATAATTATGTTTATAAGAAATGTACTGATGGTGATGGTAGTAATGCACGTGTAGAACAACGTAATGCATCAGCTGTATCTCAGTTAATTGCAAGTTTTTCAACAGCTTCTGGTAGGTGGTATGCTTTAAGTGAGAATTATCTATATTTTGGATCTGGTACAACTTTTTATCAGTTAAGTGCTACAAATATTTCACAACAATATGCAACTTATACTTTAGCTACTTCAATAAGTGCTGCACCTGCTGTAAATGATGATTATGTTTATGTTCCTGCAGGTTCAACTATGTATCAGTTATCTGCTTCTAATGTTAGTAATTTAATTGGAACTTATGCTACTAGCGGAACAATTAATAGTCCTGTAGCTATTGCAAAAGGATATATTTATTTTGGAAGTAATGATAATAAATTGTATCAGTTAGGATCTTATAATCCTTTAGAGGGAGTAGAAATAATTTCTCCAACTGATAATGGAATTTATACTAGTCTGTCTGAAATCAATTATACTATTGAAGCAGAGTTAGAGGCACAATATTGTTGGTGGTCTAATTCTTCTGGTGACTGGGTTTCTGATCCAATAAGTGCTGGGACAAATTTTACTAATTTAAGTCCTTTAGAAGGTTGGAATAATTGGACTGTTTATTGTAATAATTCTGATAATACTGTTTATAATTCTGATGTTGGTTTTGCAATAGATAATATCTTACCTTATTTTCATTCTATTACTAATCAAACACTTTCTGTTGGTAGTCCCTTTTCTTATACTCTAAATGGAACCGATACAATAGAATTTGATTGTTATAGTGTAAATGATTCTACTAACTTCGATTTAGGCTGTGATGGTGTCTTATCAAATAATACATATTTAGATGTTGGTTTATATTGGTTGAATATAACTTTAAATGATACTGTTAATAATCTTAATTCTTCTCTGATGTGGGTAAATGTAACAGCTGTTCCTTCAATTGGTTTGGACTTTTTAACTCCTTTAGCTAATTTAAATGTTACACAAAATTCTTTTTTTGGAATCAGTGTTAATGTTTCTTGTTATTATGCTGATTGTGATGCAATAAATATAACTTTAGATCCAACTAATTCAGCACCTAGATCTTGTTCGGATGTTTGGGGTGCTAGTTGTGAAGGGAGCGATCCTACTACTAGTGATTATAGTTATGACTCTTGTTCTGCTGGTTCTTACTATAGTAGTGGGTTTTGGGTTGACGAAACAACTGTTAGTGCAACATCTATTGCACTAGGAGAGACATTAAATATTACTTGTACTTATGACTGTTATTCTACATCCAGTTTGAATGATTTAGCAATCATGTATTATAATGGGACTTGGAATAAAATTTGGAGACAAGATAGTGCTTGTACTGATGGTAATTATTCTACACTTGTTGTTGTAAGTGGAGATGTTGGAGAGCAGTATGCTAGGTGTTCTATAGGTTATAATAGTTATCCAAATGATGCTGTAGACGATACTTGTTTTGATACAACTTATTCTGATAATGATGATGTTAATTTTACTGTTGTCGAGAGTACAAAGTCTGGAACAATCTCCATGGTTGAAGGAGATACACCCTTTTATACAAATATTACAAATCCTTATAATTTATCTTTAACTCTTGGAGAATCACAAGTTATTACTTGGTGGGTAAATTCAACTGGTGATATTGGAATTGAACACTCTTTTTTTATTTACGCAAATAAAACTTCTGATATGTCTATAAGTAATATATCTTCAAAGTGGAATGTTACTATTCGAGATTTAACTACACCAATTCTTAACATTACTTATCCTTTAAATTTAAGTTATGATATTTCAATAAATGATTTCAACTATACTTATTTTGATACTAATGGTGGTGGTAATTGTTGGTATTCAAAAGATAATGGTGCAACTAATTCTAGTTTAGAAACTGCAGGAATTAATTTTACTAGTCTTGATAGTGGAGGGGGAATTCATAATTGGACAGTTTTTTGTAATGATAGTTCTGGTAATTTAGCAAGTGAATCTGTAGTTTTTACAAGTACTATACCTGTAATTAATCTAACTTGGATCTCTCCTACTGATCATTTTAATGTTACTCAAAACCAATTTTTTCAAGTTCAAGCAAAAGTTACTTGTTTGAATAATGATTGTGGTGAAGTTAATATTAGTTTAGATCCTATCTTAGGGACTGGTACAAATTATACTGCCTATAATAATACAGAGTCATTAGGAGACGCATATGAATGGGAAGAAATTATTGGAGATGGTGGTGTAGCATTATGGGCAACAGGTCAAACTTCAGATGACAGTTATAAGACTGCAACATTAGATATAGATTTTCCATTTTTTGATTCCAATTATTCAACAGCTTATGTTTCTTCAAATGGAAGAATTCATTTTACTACTACTAGTGCAGGAAGTACATCCTTATCTATACCTAGTAGCTCCTATAAATTAATTTCTCCAGTAAATAATGACATGTATGTTGTTTCTGCAACACAGGTTTATTACAAAAATGCTACAAATCCTAATAGGGCAATTATTCAATATACTGATTTAGCTCATTATAGTTACAGATCTACTCTCTTGACTTATCAAGTAATTTTATATGAAGATGGTAAGATCAAAATTCAATATCATCCAGATAGTATGTCTTATTATGCCTCTAGAAATATTGGATTAAATTATGATTCTTCAAACTATCTATTTTTAGATACTGATGCACCTGATTCTTATAATGAGATGGCTGTAACTTTTTTGCCTCCTGGATATGCCTCAGGTAAATCTGGTCTTATTTCAACTATTGAAGGAACTACTCCTTTTTATACAAATGGAACTAATCCTTATAATCTAACTTTAAATCAAGATGAGTCAACAACAATAAGCTGGTGGGTAAATGCAACTGGAACTGTAAATGAGACTTATGAGTTTTTTGTATTTGCAAATAAAACTTCTCAGCAAGATTTAGGAGATATTACTTCCAAATTAAATTTAACTATTTTATCAAATGGAACTTATGTTAGTGGGGTTGATGAGACTATTCCTACTATTACATTTCTTTCACCAACAAATAATACTTATTCTTCAAATACAGATTTAGATATTAATTATTCTGTTTCTGATTCTAATCTCGATTCTTGTTGGTATTCAAATGATACAATGAGTATCAATATCAGTTCAGGTACTGCTGGTGTTTGTAATAATATAGTTGATATAAATTGGACAGAAGGAAGACACAATATTACTATTTGGGCAAATGATACAGCTGGAAATATTGGAAATAGTTCTATAATTTTTACAATTGACGTAAATAATCCTAATGCAACTATTATAAGTCCAGTTAATGATACTCTTAATCTAACTTCAAGTTCTCATAATTTTACAATGAATTTTACTGACAATATTGGAGTAGAGAATACTACTTTATTCATCTATAATTCTTCTGGAGTTTTAGTAAATCAAACTTTCAGATCTTTTTCAGAAAATATCCTTGGAGATTCAATTGGGATAATGGTCGATCTTGCAGATGGGATTTATACTTGGTTCTATAAACTCTTTGACTGGGCTGGAAATAATTTCATAACTGAAAATAGAACTTTATCTATTGACACAACTAGTCCTATTATTAATTTTATTAAACCTACAAATAATACTTATACTAATGATGTAAAATTAGATATTAATTATTCTACTTCTGATTTTAATTTGTCTTCTTGTTGGTATTCCAATGATACTATGACTGGAAATTTTAGTTTAGGTGATGATGGGACTTGTGCAAATATAACTGATGTAATTTGGTCTGAAGGAAAACATAATCTTACTATTTGGGCAAATGATAGTGGAGGATATGAAAGTTCTTCTTCAATAGTTTTTACAGTTGATTTAGTAAATCCTAATGCAACTTTAATCTCCCCCGAAAATAATACTTTTAAAACTCCAGCTTCTCAAAATTTCACAGTTAATTTAACAGATAATAGAGGGATTAAAAATACAACTTTATTTATTTATAATGTCACAGGCGAATTAGTTAATCAATCTTTTACTAATTTTTCAGAGTATGTCTTATCTTCCAATACTGGGATTCTTGTAGCTCTTCCTGATGGAAATTATACTTGGTCCTATAGAGTTTTTGATTGGGCTGGAAATAATTATTCTAACTTAAATAATTCTGTAATTATTGATGCAACAGAACCTGCAATAAATATTCTGACTTCTTTAAATAATACTTATGCAAATCATACTGGCTTAGCAATTAATTATACTGTCTCTGATACTTTCTTAGATTCTTGTTGGTATTCTAATGATACATATACCGGGAATACAAGTATTACTTGTGGAAAAAATATTACTAGTGTTATTTGGACTGAAGGGAAGCATAATCTTACTATTTGGGCAAATGATAGTGCTGGAAATGAAAACTCTAGTGTAATTACTTTTGCAATTGATTTAACTTCTCCTGAAGAGATTTTAGTCTCACCTAATAATAATACTTATCAATCTTCTTCCTCACAAAATTTCACAGTTAATCTAACAGATAATATTGGAATTAAAAATGCAACTTTATTTATTTATAATTCTTCTGGGGTTTTAGTAAATCAAACTTCTATTAATTTTTCAGAGAGTGCTTTAGAAAGAACTTTGGGAATTGTTATAAATCTTGTAGATGGTGTTTATACTTGGTTCTATGAAATTTTTGATTGGGCTGGAAATAATTTTGTATCTATAAATAAAACTGTAACTATTGATACAACTCCTTCAGCAATAAATATTATTTATCCTTCAAATAATACTTTTACTAATAATCTTAGTTTAGATATTAATTATTCTGTTTCAGATCTTTTTTTAGATTCTTGTTGGTATAGTAATGATAGTATGAGTGGAAATACTACTTTAGATAATTGTGCAAATATAACTGATGTAATTTGGATAGAAGGCCATCACAATATTACGATTTGGGCAAATGATAGTGCCGGAAATGAAAATTCTAGCTCAATTAAATTTGCAATAGATACTGTTTATCCGACTATAAATATTAGTTTACCTTTAAATGGTACAACTTCATCAGATCCAAATTTAGATATTAATTTTACTTACTTTGATGAAAACATAGGTACTTGTTGGTACAGCAATGATAGTATGAGTGGAAATACTAGTTTAGATAATTGTGTAAATATAAGCTCTGTTGTTTGGTTAGAAGGAAATCATAATCTTACAATTTGGATAAATGATAGTATGAATTATATAAATAGTTCTTCACTTAGTTTTACAATAGAGTCTACTCCTCCTTTATTAGAATTTATTTCTCCAACTCCTGTAACTGGGCTAACTCAATCTCAAACTAATGTTGAAATTAATGTATCTATTTTAGAATCTGATTTAGATACTGTGATTTATAATTGGAATGAAACAAATTATACTATTTTTAATAGTTCTATGATTTTAATGTACAACTTTGAAAATAATTCTGATTTAGGAGAGAATAATACTTATGTTGTAGATTTAACTGGGAATGGAAATAATGGTCTTGCTGAATCTGATGCAACTTATGTTTCAACTGGTAAGTATGGTGGGTCTTTTAATTTTGATGGTTCTCTTGGCCAATTAGATATGGGTGATGTTGATGAATTAGATGGGACTGAACATTTTACTATTAGTGCTTGGGTTAAATATGATTCCATAGGTTCTTGGGATTATGTAATTTCAAAGAGAGATTCTGATTATACTACCAATTCTTTAGTGATGGGTACTGGTGGAGCTGGTTATGGTGATTCTAATGATGTATTTATGAGAGTAACTAATGGTTCTAGTGCTTGGGCACATACTACAGATGATATTATTGATACTAATTGGCATCATTGGACCATGGTTTATGATGGAACTCAAGCAACAAATGAGACAAGGTTAAAATTTTATTTTGATGGTATTCAAAGAGATTTAACTTATAATGCAAATGTTCCTACGACTACAGCTTCAAATAGTAATCCTTTAGTATTAAGTGGTTGGCATAGTAGTACTTCTTCAAATTTTATGAATGGTAATGTTGACGAATTGAGAATTTGGGATCGAAGTTTAGATTCCAGCGAAATATATCCTCAGTATGTTTCAAACTTAAGAAAGTTTAATTCAACTCAATGGTATTTATATGTTAATCAAAGTAAAAATATAACTACTAGTTTAGATGATGCTACTTATTCTTATTTTGTTTCCGCAAGGGATGATTTTGGAAATGAAAATAATACTGTGTTAAGAAATATTTCTATTGATTCAACTTTTCCTCAAATAAATTTCACTTCTCCTACTTTGGGTAATGGTTCAACAACAACAAACTCTTCCTTTGAAATTAATCTATCTATCTCAGAAGCTAATTTAAATGAAATTATTTATAGTTGGAACAATACTAATTATACTTATTATAATAACTCTTTAATGATTATGTATAATTTTGATAATGTTTCTGCTTTAGGAGAAAATAGTTCTTATGTAGTAGATTTAAGTTCTAATAATTATCATGGTCTTGGTTCATCTGATGCTAGGTATAACTCTTCTGGAAAATATGGTGGCTCTTTTATGTTTGATGGAGTTGATGATTATATTGAAGTGAATTCTTTTGATATGCCTGAAACTAATTTTGCAGTCTCATTTTGGTTTAAAACTTCAGATCCTAATACAGGTATTTTTGATGCAAGTCAAACCGGATCTTGGGGATATCATGATAGAAATATTTACTTACAGAATGGTAATCTGAATTTTAGGTTATGGGCTGAAGAAACAATAACAACTACTGATACTTATAATGATGATTTATGGCACCATACAGTTGCTTTAGTTGATGAAAATGGAATGAAATTATATGTTGATGGTTCACTTAAGGTTACTGGTTCAAAAACTTCTTCAGATGCTTCTGCTTCAAATAATATTATAATTGGATATGGTGTATATCCTCTTGCTAAACCTTATTATAATGGTTCTTTGGATGAATTTAAAATCTGGAATAATTCTTTAAGTGCAAATGATGTTTATCAACAGTATGTATCAAACTTAAATAAAATTAATTCCACTCAATGGTATTTATATGTTAACCAAAGTCTTAATTCAACAACTGGGCTTGTTGACGGTGATTACACTTATTTTGTATCTTCAAAAGATAATGTTGGGAATATAAATCTTACTACTATTAGTACTATTACTATAGATTCTGTTGATGTTGATGGACCAATAATAAATTTTGTTAATCTTGAAAATAATTCTTTTTCTTCAGATGTTAATTTAATTATAAACTATACTGTAACAGATCTCAATCTTGATGCTTGTTGGTATTCTAATGATACTATGAGTGTAAATATTAGTTTAGGTAGTGGTGGTAATTGTTCAAATATAACTAATGTGGTTTGGAATGAGGGAAGCCATAATCTTACAGTTTGGGCAAATGATACTTTAGGTAATGAAGCAAGCTCTATTACAAGTTTTACTATTGATACAAATTCACCTGTAATAAATTATGAAGATCAAGCTGAAACTGATGAATCTAAATTAACTAGAAATAATATTTATGTTAATGTTAGTGTGACTGAAATAAATGAAGTAAATATTACTTATAATTTATATTATTCCAATCACACTTTAGTAAACAGTTCAACTTTTACTGATACAACTAGATCTATTAATTGGACTGGTCTTTCTGAGACCAATTATAATTTTAATGTTACAGTTTATGATAATGCTACTAATTCTGCATCAACTTTAACCAGAACTGTTTCTATAGATACAACTAATCCTTTGATAACAATTGATTCTCCTTTTAATCAGAATTATATTGTCTCTTCAATTAGTTATAATATTAGTTCAAATGAAAATTTAAGTTCTTGTGTTGTAAGTATTGATGATTGGGTTACAAATTCAAGTTTGACATTGAATAGTAGTTTAACAGGTGCTACTTTTACTAATCTCTCTGTAATTGACAGTACTTATACTGCAAGATTCTGGTGTAATGACACCTTTGGTAATATTAATAATACCAGGTCTGTTAATTTTACTATTGATACAAATTCACCTGTAATTAATTATGAAGATCAAGCTGAAGCTGATGAAGCTAAATTAACTAGGGACAATATTTATGTTAATGTTAATGTGGTAGAAACTGATGAGGCAAATATAACTTTTAATTTGTATTATTCAAATCACACTTTAGTAAACAGTTCCATTTTTTCAGCTTCAACAAGATCAATTAATTGGACTAGTCTTTCTGATGCAAGTTATAAATTTAATGTTACTGTTTATGACAACTCTAGTAATTCTGCATCAACTACAACAAGAAGTATTTCCATCGACACCACAAATCCTTTGATAACTATTATTTCTCCAATTTCTCAAACTTATATTAGCTCTTTAATAAGTTTTAATATTAGTTCTAATGAAGCTTTAAGCTCTTGTTCTTATAGTCTTGATAATTGGTCAACTAGTTCTTCTCTTTCTCTTAATGATAGTTTAACTGGGGCAACTTATACTGACAGTTCTGTATCTGATGGGTCTTATATTGTTAGATATTCTTGTAATGATACTTTTGGAAATTTAAATAATACTGAGTTTCTTAGTTTTGCTATAGATACTGTAAATCCTGTTTTAAATATTATTTCTCCTTCCAGTTTCGAATATTTTAATTACAATGAGAGTATTATTTTGAATTATAGTATTTTAACTGATGACACTAGTAGTTGTTGGTATAATCTTGATAGAGGGAATAATCAAACAATTAATAATTGTCAAAATTTCACTTTAAACTTATCTGAATCAAGTCATGTAGTTGAATTATGGGTTAATGATTCTGCAAATCTTCAAGGAAGTGACAATGTTAATTTTACAATTGATCTAACTAAACCTTCAATTAATTTGATAACCCCTTTAGATGGAATATTAAATAGTTCTTCAAATTATATAAATTTTTATTATAATGTCTCCGATGCTAATGATATTTTAAATTGTAGTTTGATAATTGAAAATGATATTAATTCATCCTCTGAAAATCCCGAAAAAGATACTACAAATAATTTTACTTCATATCTTCTAAATAGCAATTATGCTTGGGCTGTAAATTGTACTGATCAAGCAAATAATATTAACATTAGTGAAATTAGAACTTTTGAAATCAATTATTCTATTTTGATTGATGATTATATGTTTGATGGGAACTCTACAGATTTTCAACTTAGAATGAATGTAAGTGACTTAAGAAACATAGTTAATCTAACTTTTTCTAGGACTGATTATGGGAAATTAGATTTTTTAGATTCTGTTGATCTTTCAAATGATATTGATAATTTCACTCTTAATTTTAGTAAACATGTCCTTATCTCTCAAAATAGGATTGAAGTAAACTCAACAGCTTTATCTGGTTTAAATGTTGATGCAAGATTAAAACTTTATAATTTAGATTTTACAACTCCTCAAATTTTGAAAGATGGAGTTGTTTGTGATGATTGTGTTGAAGAAACTTATACTGGAGGCACTTTAACTTTTACAGTCGAAGGTTTTTCAGTTTATTCAGCTAGGGAAACTCCTGTTGAAGATTCTTCAAGTGAAAGTAGCAGTAGTGGTTCTGGTAGTTCTGGGTCTTATAATTTAGGCTCAGTATCCGAATGTGAAATAGATTTAGATTGTGAAGAAGGTTATACTTGTTATCAAAATGAATGTGTAAAATTATTTGATGTAGAAATTTTAAGTATAGAATCTTTAGTTGAAGAATTAAGTTTTAATTTGGAATATTTAATCAAGGGTATGGCTGAAATAGATGGTGATGTAATAATTAAATTTTGGATTCAGGAAGGAAATAATAAAATCAATCTTGGTCAAGATACAATTTATTTAGGTTCCTTTGAAGAAAAAACTAAAATTACTACTTTGAATCTTCCTTCTGATTTAGAGGATGCTAGTTATGATTTATATGTTCAGGTAAATTTTGAAAACTATAATGCTGAATCTTATAGAAAAATGAATATTGCTCTTAAAGATTCTTTAATTGAATTAGCTCCTGATTCAGAAATAATTCTTGAAGAAGAAGCTATAGAACTTGAAAGTTCAGAATCTTCTCTTAGTCTTATTTGGTTTTTTATATTTATTATTTTAAGTCTAATTATATTTGATCTTGTATACAAAAAGAATAATGGCTTTGATTTAAATAAAAAATTATTGTCTTTTAGAATTGCTTTAGAAGGAATTTATAATAAGTTATTAAATAATTTTGAATCTAAAAAAATAGTTACCAAGTTAAAAAAGAAGAAAAAAAGATCTAAGAAAAGAAAAACCCCTTCTGATTCTGAAGAATTACCTGAAAGGCCTCTATTGAAACAATCTATAACTCTCTCTAAAAAGAAACCTGAAAAAATAAATCTTGGAAAAGATTATCTTTATTTAGAAGATTTTTCTGAAAAAGAAGTTTATAGTGAAGATGGGGTATTTATTGGTTATATCAAGGATTCAATTATAAAAGATAAAAAAGTTTATGGTTGGATAATAAAAACTGATAAAAAATATAACTTTAGAAAAAATATTTTAGTCAAAAAAGAGAATATTCAATCTATTGGTGACATATTTATTGTTGACAATTCTGTTCTTGAACAGATATATCTCTTAGATAATTTAAATAAAAAAAAGAATTAATTATCTTCTATACCTTTATCAGTAATTCTAAAGATACATTCACCATCTGGCAGATAAGGACTATCCACTAATTTTGCAACTCTAGTTCCTTTCTTTCCTCTTCGAAGATATAATCTTGTAGCAGAATTGTGTCCTACAATGTTTCCACCAATTGCTTCTGTAGGATCTCCAAAGAAAGTATCTGGTCTTGACATAACTTGGTTTGTCACATAAACAACTAAATTATACTGGTCTGCAATTTTCATTAATACATGCATATGTTTGTTAATTTTCTGTTGTCTATTTGCCAGAGTTCCTCTACCGATAAATTCTGATCTAAAGTGTGTCATCAAAGAATCTACTATTATCATATTGATTTTCAAACCTTCTTTTTGAATTAGGTCTTCAACTTTTTCTGCACACATCATTTGGTGATCTGAGTTAAAAGCTCTTACAACTTTTATATTTCTTAAAATTGTCAAAGGGTCATAACCATTTTCATCACAAATTTGTTTAATTCTCTCTGGTCTAAATGTATTTTCAGAATCAATCCAAATTGCATATGCTTGTGGAATACCTTCTTCATTAATATCTAAAGCATTGATTGCTAATTGATTTGCTAGAGCTGTTTTTCCTGAACCATATGATCCAAAACATTCAGTTATACATCCAGATTCAAAACCTCCTCCTACTAATTCATCAAAAGCTTTTGAGCCTGTACCTACTTTAATTATCTTCGCTCTCTTTTCTAATAATTCTTCTCCAGAAGTAAAACCCATATCTAAGTTATTCCTTCCTGCATTAATTATTTTTCTTGCAGCAGCTTCTCCCATACCCACACTTTCTGTTAGTTCTCCAGGGCTTGCCACAGCAATGGACATTAAATCATTATATCCTGCATCTCTTAGTTTTTCAGCAGTCGCAGCACCTACTCCAGGTAAATCTTCAATTTTCATTTCCTCTTTTTTCATTTTTCTTCCTCCAATATTAAATGTTCGTGCACTTTTCTCATTAGTACAAGAACTTTTTCTACATCTTGTTTTCTCAATGATAGATATTGTTCTCTTGTTACATTATTTTTATCTTTCCAACTTTTTTTCAAACTTATAGTTTTGAAAGTAACAATACCTCCATCATTCATGTCTTTCTCATTTTCCCAAATAGAAACCTCATAGTTTCCAGATTTTATTTTTTTCAAAGGTGCCGGCATTTCAAAATTCCTCCTATATTTCAATATCTCCAAGACATTTAAAAGGGCTGCGCAGCCATGTCCAGTGACCACCCTAAAGAATATTCTCCAATTTTATAAGTATTGTTAAGCTTTTTTTGAAATATTTTCAGTTTAACTTTTTTTCACCCAAAGCTTTTTAAATTATTTTGAGATCTTTTGCTTTATGGGAGATTACGAAATATTAGAACAAACAACAGACTTACTTACAATAGCAGAACAATTAGGTGTATTAGTCCCTTATGATGATGGAACCACTTGTCCTTTTGATCCAATATATATTACTGGTGGAAGAATGGCTGTTCCTCATTTTTTACAAGATGAAGGTTTAGATCCAGATAACAGATATATTGATGATATTCAAACTTTTTTAGGTGACAAAGATAGAGCTACATTTTCAGCTGCTGATCGTGCAATTGCTTCATTAGGTCCTTGTTATTCTGGGAATAGTGATTTTTACGATCATTTTTTACCTAATCAACTTTAATTTTTTTTAATTTAATTAGCAAGATTTCCACTACTTCTAAGAAGTAACAAAACAAAAGACTTATAAATCATGACTACACAGAATGACTAACTGGTTTCAACTGGTTTCATAATATTCCAACTGTTTTCAAGGAATGTTTAACACTTGTTTCAAATAATATAAAGGATATGAAAATGAAAAAATTAACAGTAATGGTTCCTTGTTACAACGAGGAGAAAGGTATCACAAAGGTTATATCAAAAATTCCTAGAGCAAAATTAAAAGCTTTAGGTTATGAAGTTGAAGTTCTTGTAATTGACAACAATTCTAAAGATAGAACTACAGAAGTAGCTAAGAAAGCTGGTGCTAGAGTTGTTTTTGAAGGAAAGCAAGGTAAAGGTCATGCTATTAGAAAAGGTGTAAAAAGTATTACTACAGATACAGACTTAGTTGTTATGCTTGATGGTGATGATACTTACGATCCTAGAGAAATGTTAAGATTAATTGAACCTCTTGATTCAAATTTCTGTGATGTTGTTATTGGTTCAAGATTAGGTGGAAAAATCAAAGAAGGTAGTATGACTATGTTCAACAGAACTGGTAATTGGTTTTTTACATTTTTAGTAAGAATGTTTTATCATGGTAATGTAACTGATGTTTGTACAGGTTACTTTGCTTGGAAAAGACCTGTTCTAAAAAAACTTTCAAAACATTTAGAAGCTGATGGTTTCTCAATTGAAATGGAAATGATCACAAAAATGGCTAAAATGAAATTTGATATTTACTCTGTTCCAATTTCTTATGAACATAGAGCTGGAGATACTGCATTACAACCAATTGGTGATGGGAAGAAAATTTTGCATGCTTGGATGAAAAATTTAACTTGGAAACCATATGCAAAATATCAAGCAAAATGAGAATAGCTTTTGTATCAGATGCTGTTTACCCTTATCATAAAGGTGGCAAAGAGAAAAGAATTTTTGAAATTTCTACAGGTTTAGCTAAGAAAGGACATGATGTTCACATTTATACAATGAAGTGGTGGAAAGGTCCTCAGATAAAAAAAGAAAATGGATTAACTCTTCACGCAATCTCACCTTACTATAAATTATACAAAAAGGATGGAACAAGATCTATTACACAAGCTTTACTATTTACTGCACATTTACCAAAATTAATCTCAGAAAAATTTGACATTATAGAAGTTGATCACATGCCTTACTTTCCAATTTTTCCAACCTGGCTTATTTCAAAAATTAAAAGAAAACCTTTTTTTGTAACTTGGCATGAATACTGGGGGAACTATTGGTTTGATTATTTAGGTTCAAAAGGTCTTTTTGGTTATATTATTGAAAACCTTTCTGCAAAATTATCCACTAACATTAATGTAGTATCCAGATTAACTCAAAGAAGATTAAGAAAAGTTACAAAGAATAAAATGAATTATTCTCCAAACGGTATTGATTTTAATTTGATTAAAAAATCTAAAAAGAAAAAATCTTTTGACTTATTATTTGCTGGTAGAATGATTAAAGAGAAAAATGTTTCATTTTTAATTGATCAAGTAAAATCTGATTATACTTTAGGAATTATCGGCTCAGGTCCAGAACTTGAAAAAATAAAAGCTAAATCAAAACAATATCCAAATATTGAAGTCTTAGGTATGCTTCCAAAAATTGAAGATGTTTATGGATATATGAAATCTGCAAAATTATTTGCTTTCCCTTCGGAGAGGGAAGGTTTTGGTATTGCACCTTTAGAAGCTATGGCTTGTGGCACTCCAACTTTAGTTTTGAAAGCAAGAGATAATGCTTCAATGTATTTAGTGGACAAAGAATTTATTGCTACTAAAGAAAACTTTAAAGCAAAGATTGATAAATTTCTTAAAAATCCTAAAAAAATAAACTTTGAAATAAAAAATTATTTATGGGAAAATATTATTAATAACCTAGAGAGTAATTATATGGAGGCTTTGAAATGAAAATCATCTTTGTTACACCTTATTTCTATCCTAAGACTGGTGGATTAGAAAATTATGCTTATAATATTGCTAAAAGGTTAGCTAAAACAAATGAAGTTGTTGTTATTACATCTAATCATAAGGATAAACAAGAAATTAAAGAAAAAATTGCAAATTTAACTATTTACAGATTACCTATTCTTTTTACAGTTTCACATACTCCTGTTAATCCTTTTTGGTATTTCAAAATTAAGAAAATAATCAAAAAAGAAAATCCTGATATAATTAATGCTCATTTGCCTGTTCCATTTATTGCGGATTTAGTTAATTTTATTGCTCCTAAGAAAACAATTATTACTTATCATAATGATTTAGTAAAATCTAATTGGGTAGATTATATTTGTAAACTTTATTACTTACTTTTAGGAAATAGGACATTAAAAACTTCTAAAGGGATTATAGCTACTAGTGATTATTATGTAAACAAATCTCCTTATTTGAAGAAATTTAAATCAAAAATTGCTATTGTTTCTCCTGGTGTAGATTTAAATGTTTTTAATAATAAGATTAAAAAAGGATTTTTAAAAAATAAAAATGAAAAGATTGTATTTGTTAGTCAATTAAATAAAACTCATGCTCACAAAGGGTTGAATTATTTGCTTTCATCTTTAAAAGAAGTTTCAAAAGAGTTTCCTAAAGTTCATTTATATGTTTGTGGTAAAGGTGATTATTTGCCTAGATATAAAGAATTAGTGAAAAAATTAAATATTGAAAATAATGTCTCTTTCTTAGGATTTGTTCCTGATGAAGATCTACCTAAAATTTATAGAGATGTTGATATAGCTGTTTTACCAACTTATAGTACTGCTGAAGGTTTTGGTATGGTTCTTGCTGAAGCAAACGCTTGTGCTACACCTGTTATAGGTTCAAAAATAGGTGGTATTCCTGTAGTTATTGAAAATGAATATAATGGCTTATTAGTTCCTCCAAAAGATGTTAAAGAATTATCTAAAGCAATTAAGAGAATATTTAATGATAAGGATTTATCTTCAAAATTATCTAAGAATGGGGTTCAAAAAGCAAAAGAAAACTGGGATTGGGATAATTTAGCTGAAAAAACTTTTAAGATTTTTTCAAATTAATATAATCAATTCCTATTTTTTTCAAACTTTTATTAATATAATTCCATTCTTCATTTAATTGAAATTTGTCAATAACTTTTTTCATATTCTTTAATTTATTATTATTAAATTTATAATAATTCTCTTTTTTTAATTTTGTTTTCTTATCTACTTTTATTTTTAAAAATTTCTCTAATCTTTCAATCCCTTTTTTAGTTAATATCTCTTCATAACTTAATAATAATCCTTTATTCCTTTCAATAGATTTTAATGCATAATAATTTGAGATAATCCAAACAACCATAAATCTCTCAAAATTAGATATTTTATTTAAATGTTTAATTTTCCAATCAGTATAAGCATTTTTCGGATATCCTAGGTGTTGGTAAATCCAATTATATTCTTTTTCAAGGTCAAAACCACTCGCTTTTTTGAATGCAACAGAAAATAAAGATTTTTTTAATCCTTTTTTTAAATAATTAATTTCAACATCTAAATACATTTTTGTCATAGAGGAATAAACATCTATTGGATGTCTAATAATATGTACAACTTTTGGATTATACTCTTTCTTTATTAAATCTAAAAAGAAATGAGATCTATTAGTTTGTAATATGATCTTTTCATTCATATTATGATATATATCAAAATATTCTTTTAATTCCGAATCTCTATCAATTGTATTTTTTCCTAAATTTGGATGACATCTAAAAAGTTTATCTAATACTACTGGTTTCAATTTTAAATATTCTTGCCACAATTTATACTTATGAATTCTATTTTCTTTATCTTCATTAATAACTTGAGGTAAGTCTGGGTGTAAGGGCTCATAGAAACTAACATGATTTTTTATTCCCTCCTTCATCAAATTCCAGACTAAGGTTGTTCCACTTCTATAATATCCATTAACCACAATTTCAACTGTCATAATTTTTCAATAAGTAATCTCACTTTTTAAGCTTTCTGATTAAATAAAATTTTTTTTGATTTTATTCCTAAGATTAAAAAAACAATAAAATTTGCAATAAGCCAGCCTATTCCAATCGCAATTACACCTTTTGATAAGAAGAAAGTGCTACATATGATAGTTAACAAAACAATGCTAAAATTTATCCAACGGACTGATCCTTTTTCTTCTTTAAAATTGTAATACATTAACATAAGTTGATTAAATCCAAAGAATACACTAGAGAACAATAATATTTTGAAGAGTGCTAATCCATTACTCACATATGCTTCACCAAAAATACTTAATACAGATTTCCCAAAAATTAATCCTAAAACAATTCCTAAAATTGTAATCCCATAAGTAATCCCAAGGGCTTTTTTAAATGAAGTATTTTTATTATGTGAAGATTCAGTTAAGAAACTCATCCCAACAGATCTTGATACCGCAAATAAACTATTTGCAATCATCCAACTGATATAAAAATAAGCTGTACTTTCTACTCCCCATAAGATTGCAACATATAATGGGAAACCTATTTCTTGAAATTTTGTAGAAATCATTGAAATATAATTTGCCATTCCTAAAGGGAGCATTTTTTTAATAGATTTTTTATCAATCCCATAAACAACTTTTTCTTTCATTAATTTCAAATATACAACTGTCGAAATAATTTGTGAAAAAAACCAAGCAATAACTAATGCAATCATTCCAAATGATTTTAAAATAACTAATCCTAAAAGTCTTAGGATTCCCCAAAGTGAATTTTTACTTAGTACATAGGAACTTTTTCTCTTTGTAAGAAACAAGGATTCAATTAATTTAAATGGGGCTGCACTTGATCCTGAAATTAATACGATTATTATAAAAATAAGTGATTCTTGAATAAAAGTTAATTCTGGAAAGATCCATTTTAAAACAAATATAAATACCCCTGTTAATATAATTGATAATAATACTGAAATCCAAATAGCACTCCAAAATAGTTTATCTTTATTTTTTTCATTAGGCATATATCTTAGTAAAGCAACACTCAGTCCTAATGAAGCGAAAGAAGAAATAACACTAAGGGCAGAAATTGTTGTTGTTGCTAAACCTAATTCTTGAACCGTAAATAACCATGCTGCCAATGTCCAAAATAAAAAACCTAAAATTGAAACTGTTCCAGTATTACTTATAAGAAAAAAAGAGCTTTTTATTAAATCGTCATTTTTACTTTTTATTATTGTTCTTTTTATTCTCTCTCTCATATTCCTTTGTTTTCCCTAAAAAGGGATAAATATATAAACCTTCTGCTTTAATTTGAAATTATGAAAATAACCTCTTGGAAACCTAATTTATTTGTACCTGGTTTTCCTAAAACTGGAAGTACTTCCTTATGTGAATATTTAGGACAACATCCTAAAATATTTCTAGGTGTTCCTAAAGAACCAAGTTCATTATATTCAAAACCAATACTCTCTCCTATTTGGTGGAGAGGAAATAAAAAAAAGAATATTCCTTGGATAAATATGGAGGGATACAAAAAAATATATCAAGAAAAAGAAAATTTTTCTTTTAGAATTGATGGTAGTCAACCTTACATTTTTACTGGAAAAAAGATGGCTGAAAAAATTAAGTTATTCTCTCCTGATGCAAAAGTTATTTTAGTTCTTAGGAATCCTATTGCTAGAGCACATAGTACTTATAACTTTTTTTATAGGAATCATAGAGTTAAAGATTTTAATAAGTATATGAAAGAATATTTGATGAAAGATTTAGATACTTTTCTTTATGAGAAAGTAATAAAAGATTATTATGATCTTTTCGGAAATAATTTATTAATAATTGATAGTAAAGATTTATGGAAAAATCCTAATAAAACTTTAGATCAAGTATTTGATTGGCTTAATCTTGAAAAAATTAAAATTAAAGAATTAAGTGCCAATCCAACTATTATTTCAGCAACACAACCTGTATTTTATAGAGAAATTATTGTTAGCATTGAACATGTAATTATTTGGTTTATGAAATTAGCTCAGAAAATATTATCTAAACTAGGGTTATTTTATGGCCATAAATGGGTAAAGAAAGTTAACCCTTTAGCTTTATTTTCTAAATTTATTTCTTTTTTACCTCTAACAAAAAAAAGTAAAAAGTCTTATTCTTCTCTTAAACTTCCTTCTGAATTATCTAAGATTTTAGAAAAAGATTACAGGAAGGCTCTTGAGTTTTCAAAGAAAAAAAAGATCTTTTTGGAATTATAGTTCTCATTACTCCTTTTCAGGGGCAAAAACCTTATAAATGAGTGGTGTTCGCATATGGCTATGGTTGAAGCATTTGGAATTATATATCTAGTATTTTTTGTCTTATTTGTAGTATCTTCATTTATGTATATTCATAATAACTCAAAAGAGAAGTATTCTACTATAATTGCAATAATTTTCTTATTATTAATTGGTCTTTTTGTAGGTCTTTATGTTAGAGAGATGGTTTATGGTGGATCTATTTTAGCAACAACTGATGAAGCAAATTATCTTGCAAATTATTATGAATGTAATGTAGAATCTGATTGTAGTCTTTCTGGTCCAGGATATGGATCTTTACTTGAGTTATTTTACTCTTTATTTCCAAGTTTTTTGAGTTCAGGATTATATATCTTTTCATTAATTATTACAACTATAACTCTTCCTTTTATATTTTTAATAATTAATAGAGTTACAAAAAATATATCTGCTTCTTATTTAGCTACAATATTTTTACTAAGTACTAATTATTTGATTTATCCTCTTATTGAAGGAAGACCACAACAAATTGGAATGCTTTTTGTAGTTTTAGTTATATATTACTTTTGGTTTATTTATAATGAAACAAATGATTATTTCAAACAAATATTTTTATTTGTTTTATTAACAGCTCTTTACTATTTCCATATGATTTCTTTTCTAATTACTATAGCTATTTGTATTTGTTTATCAGCAATTATATATCTAAATAATAAAAAAGAAAAATTATCAAACATTATATCTTTACTCTCTTATGGTTTATTTATGATTATTCTATTTGGATTTGAAGCATTTCCTTATAGTGAGGTTAGTCAGAATGTAAAATATTCCTTTAATCAGTCTTCAAGTTTGTTTCTTACAACATTAAATATGGCTTATCCTTTACCTTTAATATTGGCATATTTAATAACTGCATTAGTCTTAATTATTTGTATTATCTTGTTGAAGAATAAAGCTAAAAAAATTATGAATCTTGTTCCAAATTTTATTAATAAAAATAAATTTTATTTTTTCATTTTCCTAACTTACATTATCTTGTTTGCATTTTTCTTTCAATTTGTAATTAGGAGCGATATATACTTAGGTGTTTACAATAATTCTTTTCTTTTGATGTTATTATTACAAATCCCTAATATTATTATTACATTAGTTTTTGTTTATGTATTAACTTATTTGATTAAAATTAAGGATGATGTTCTAAATAGTTCTTTTTTTATGAATATTTCTTTTTGTTATATTATTTTAGGGGCAATAACTTTAGCTCTTTCACTAGTAATGACTACCAATTTTGATAATTGGATGATTAGGGTCATTAATTATTCTCTTTTCTTTATCATACCTTTTATGGTATTAAGATTATATCCTTATTTAATAAAAAGAAAAACTTTGATTGTAGTTTTATTGATTTTATTAATAATTCCAAGTATGATAGTAACTTCAAAAGATCCTTCTATTTTTGATACAAAGGTTTATTGGGATGAGTATGATTTTGCTTTTGGTGATTGGATCATTGATGTATCTGAAGCAGATGAAATTTATTATTTGTTAGTAGAAGAATCAAGTGATAGGTTAGATTTAAATTACAATAAATTCCTTAAGTATATATTCTATGCTGAAACAGAAAGTAAAAATTCTGTAACTCTTTTGACTATTGATGATGATTATGAATCTTTGAATAGATTATATGATTCTGGAGATGTAGTATTGTACTCAGGAGGTTTTTCATGAAATCTGATAAATGGAGTTTAATAGCTGTTTCTTGTATTATTGTATTACTAGTAATCACTTTACTTCATGTTGTAGATAGAACTGAAGCAAATTTCACAGAATTATACTTTGAAAATCCTGAAGCTTTACCTTCAGAGATAGAATTAGGAGAAACGTATGAATTTTCATTCTCTATAACAAATAACTTAGAAACTACTAATACATATACATATGATGTTTACATTGAATTTGATGATGGTGAAGATATAGGCGAATTAGGTTCTTCAAGTATTACATTAGAAGATTCTTCAAAAGCAATCATAAAGGAGTCATTTGTAATCTCTCAAAACTTTGATTCAGCTAAAGTTATTATTGACTTAGATTCTGGAGAAACAATTTACTTCTGGATCTCCACCTCTCAAGACTAGTCCAACATTCATGTTAAATCACCTATTTCACTTTACAAATTAAGCTTTAAATTTAAAAAAAAGCAAAATTTAAGCTTATTTCTTCAAAAAGGGGCCTAGCAACCACTATAAAGTTACAACAAAACCATAAGCTTTAAATACTATGATCTTTCAGCAGAGTGGTAACAGATTCCTTAAGGAGGACATAAAAAAAATGAAAAAAATATTAAGTATATTGATAATGGCATTGTGTCTATTAACTGTACCTACCTTAGCTGAAGAAAGCACAAATTACGCTTTCGGAAACATCTATGTAGATGGTGTTGGTTATACAGTAGATAGTTCAATCTATGTTGAAAGAGGAGACGAAATTACAGTTCGTGTATATGTACAAGGTCTGGACGAAACAAAAGACGTTCAAATTAAGACTTGGTTAGGTGGATACGAATATGATACTGTTCAAGAAACATCAAGTATGTTCGATGTTGAAGCAGGTGTTATCTATGGTAAAACTTTAGATTTAGCTTTACCTTCAGATTTGAATGCTGATCAAGAATACACTCTATACGTAGAAGTATTCGACGAAACAGACTCAATCACAGCTACAACTACAATCTTGGTTAGTAATGAGAGACATCTTTTAAGTGTTCAGGATGTTCTAATTAACGATGCTGAAGCAGGCGATTACGCAAGTGCTACAGTTAGATTAGAAAACATGGGTGACCACAAAGAAGAAGATATCAAAGTTACATTAACCATTGCAGAACTAGATATTGAAGTTTCAGAATATCTGAACGAATTAACAAACAACGAAATTGACAATGAAGATGAAGAATCCTCAGGTGAAGTTTCCTTAACATACCAGATTCCAGATTGTGCTGATGATGGTGATTATGAAGCTGTAGTTACAGTATCATACAATGAAGGATACGACACATTAGAAGAAACTGTAAGCTTTAATGTTGATAGTTCAGCTTGTGAAGTTAGTTCCGAAGATGATGACAGCACAGTTACAGTTGTTGTAACAGACGATTCTAATGATGATGAAGAAGTAGAAAACACAGACTTTTCAACTGCTTTAAGACTTGGATTCGGTATCTTAGCTGTATTAATCGTTATCTTAGCATTGATTTTAATCGTGCGAAGATAAACTTTTTCTTTTTTTTTTAATTTTATAAAATTTTATAAACTCTAACTTTTTTCTTTATTATATGCGAAATTTCAAAACTCTAAATTTGAACTTAAATAATCCTCATTATTTGGGGGCAGATGCAGAGATTCTTGCTGCTTCAAAGCCATACAGTTTAAGTGATGGTGAGAAAGTTGTTTGGGCTCAGGATCTTAAGATTGGATTAAAATTTAGATCAGCCTATCTTGAGTTTAGATATCCTATTTATGGTGCTAATGCTATTAGAGGTTTGGCTGCTAAAACTTTAAACAATTATTCTAATGTTCCTATAGAATTATTCTATGATAGAAATGATATTAGAAATGTTAAGGGATTTATTCTAAAATAAGATCTTTATCAACAATAAAACCAAAACAAAGAATAAAACAATTTCAAAAGCTCCTCCTGTTTTTACAAATCCTCTTCTTTTTTTAATTCCAAAGAATTTAACTCCTCCTAAAGTCATAGAATCCATTAACAAATGTAAGATATATCCTAACATTGCAGCTAGTCCTAGAGTAAAATATCCAAAGAGCCAAAATAAAATAAATATAATCATAGGTATCCACATACTATGTAAAAATCCTCTATGTCCAAATAAGATTTCAAAGACATAAGACAAAGGTTTTAATTTACTTCCAATTTTACTTTTGTGTGAATCTATATCAGGTAGTATTGAAAAGAAAGAAAATATTATTATGAACATTAAAGCATTTGTAATATTAAACAGATCTATTATCAATAAAGAAAGAATCATTCCTGCCAATAAATGTGTAGAAATTAACATAAAAAAAATAAAAATGGATTATTCATCCACTTTCAACAGCATATGTCTCCAAGTTAGAATCTGATCTTCCCCAGAATAACTTTTCCCAGAGTTTTGAGAAGAAACCTTCATTCTCTGCAGCACCCATACCAGAACCTGAGCTAGTACTTCGAGGTGGTCTTTTTCCTAATAATCCTCTTTGTAAACATTCACCTTCGTCACAAACATATCTATATCTTGGATCATAAAGGTCTACACAATCTCTAGGTGTATCACATTCTGATTCAACTACTACATCGATATCTAATTCATCTGTTTCTGTACTTTCATAAACACAGCTATCAAAACAGAAATTAGTTGTTGTATCACAAAGGTAATCTCCACAATCTGAATCATAAGAACATCTTCCTAAACTTGAACAAACATTTGTTGCATTACAATAAGCATTTGTCCCTGTATCAGTTTGACAATTTGAATCATCTGTACAGCTATCATAACAGAAATTTGTTGTTGTATCACAAAGATAATCTCCACAATCTGCATCATAAGAACACCTTCCTAAACTTGAACAAACATTTGTTGCATTACAATATGCATTTCCTCCTGCACTGGTATCACAGTTTGAATCATCAGTACAGCTATCATAACAATAACCTATACTTGTATCACAAAGGTATTCTCCACAGTCTGAATCATAAGAACATCTTCCTAAACTTGAACAAACATTTGTTGCATTACAATAAGCATTTGTTCCTGTATCAGTTTGACAGTTTGAATCATCAGTACAACTATCATAACAGAAATTAGTTGTTGTATTACAAAGATAATCTCCACAATCTGAATCCCAAGAACATCTTCCTAAACTTGAACAAACATTTGTTGCATTACAATAAGCATTTACACCTGTGCTAGTTTGGCAATTTGAATCGTCTGTACAACTATCATAACAATAATTTGTTGTTGTATCACAAAGGTAATCTCCACAATCTGAATCCCAAGAACATCTTCCTAAACTTGAACAAACATTTGTTGCATTACAGTAAGCATTTGTTCCTGTATCAGTTTGACAATTTGAATCATCAGTACAGCTATCAAAACAATAATTAGTTGTTGTATCACAAAGGTAATCTCCACAATCTGAATCCCAAGAACATCTTCCTAAACTTGAACAAACATTTGTTGCATTACAGTAAGCATTTGTTCCTGTATCAGTTTGACAATTTGAATCATCCGCACTTACCATTCCAATTGAAAGTACAATTAAACCTAAAATTAAAAATAATATTTTTTTATTCATTTCTTTTTTCCTCCCTTTAAAGAATATTTAATATTTAAGAAGAAAATCTACTTTATAAGTTTTATTGAATTAAAAAAAATAAAAAATTAAAAAAAGAATTTACTCCAAAGGCTACTTACCCAAGATCCAAAACTAAATCCATCATCACCTGCAGCTCTTGATAATGAAGAACTACTTGTTGGCACTTGGATTACTACTTGATCTGCTGCTCCATTTGTAGCTGGACTTTCAACAACTAATCCATCACTTGTACTTTGGCCACTTATTTGGGTTCCAATTCCTGTACCTGAATTTCTTAGTTCATTAGCTTCTTCTAAAGAATAGGTTTGTCCTAAACTATTAAAAATTCCATCTTCTCCATCTAATCCCCATGAAACTAAAAGTTCACTTCCTACAAAGAATTGAATTATTTCTCCACCTGCAAAAATAGGCGCTCTATTTGTTAATACAGAATAACTTGTACTTCCTACTTGCAGTTCAATGATTTCTAATCTATTTTCTGTTGCTGATATATGTCCAAAAAGTTTCATTTGGTTATCACTTAAATCTCTATAGAAAACACCAACCCATTTTCCACCTTTAAAGATAGTTCCATCTGTTAATTGATTTGCTATGCTTGTTGTGTATAAAAATACTTCATCTGTTTCAACAAGACTTGTAACACCTGTAACATGTCCTCTTCCATAATAAGGTTTTAAAACAATTTCGTTATCTGTTGTATGGATAGAAATTCCTTCTACAGAAGATAAACTTGAATCAAAATCACTTAAATCCATTGCAGAATCAAATTCAAAACTAACTTCTTTACTTGTTTCTTCTTCAACTTCTACATCAATCTCAACAACATCTTCATCAGCTAAACGACAGTCTGCACCTTCACCAGTTTCAAAACATTCATAACCAGTTCCATAACTTGAACAAGATGTTATTTCTGAATGTAAACCTACTCCATCACAAGTCATTTCATTAATATTTCTGGTTCCAGTATCACAGTGATCCACAAATGTAACATAACCTGCACTTGCATTATATGTTTCTACATTTCCTACAGTAGTAGGGTCATCGCCATCACTATCTGTACAAGTCTTTTCTTCATCTAAATAACAGTATGCACCTTCATCTGTTTCCAAACATTCATATCCTGCACCTAAGTATAAACAATTTGTAAATGTATTAGCTAAAGAAGTTCCATCACAAACCATTTCATGAAGATCAGTAGAATCTTTACATTCATCATAATATATAACTTCTCCAGCACTATCATTATTAGTAGTTACAGTTCCAGCTGTTGTATAATCATAATCTTCATCACTATCAACACATGTATCTTCAACAACTTCTGCAACACAAGCACCGTCTAAACAAACCATTCCTAAATCAGCACAGTCATAGACCTCAGAAGCATATTCTCCATCACAATAATACTCAACAACTTTTGTATCTGAACCTGGCCAACAAGAATCACTTTTAGAATCTTCACTATTTGTTGTGAAGTTAAAAAAAGTCAAAACTCCTTGAGTTTCATAATCTTGATCATCTGAATCTGAACATTTAATTGCACAAAGACCTGCATCATTTCCATCAGTAGTTATAGTTATACATTCATAATCTGTACCGTAATCAGTACAATCTACTGAAGGAATATCAGATAATTTAGTTCCATCACAAATAAGTTCACTCAAATAACGTGTATTATGGCTAGCACAAGTATCCCAAGCTTCAACTTCTCCATCTGTTACATTATATGTAGTTACATTTCCAGCACTAAGTGGAAAATTTCCTTGATCACCATCAACACATGTATCTTCCGCACTTACCATACCAATAGAAAGCACAATTAAGCCTAACAATAAAAATAATATTTTTTTATTCATTTCTTTTCTCCTCCTTTTAAAAAATAATTAAAATTTAAGAAGGAAATCTACTTTATAAGTTTTATTAGAATTAATTTTCTTTCAATTCCATTGCCAACTCTTTCGGATCAGCGTCTTCAACACTAAAAGAAATAACTTCTAATCTATCAAAGAAAGTATTTCTTTTCACATTACCTTGAATTTTTAATTGTTTTCCAGCAACATTTCTTTGCACTTCTCTAAACTTATCTGCATTATCTTTTAGTGAAGCAACATCTTCAATGCCTAAAATCTTACTAATATTTTCTCTAAAGCTAACTACTCTAATATTCTCTGTACCATCATCAAAAACAATATTCAAAATTCCTTGTGGTTTACTTTCAACAACTCCATGCTCATTACATGAAAATTTTTCACCCTCTACTTGAACTTTTTTACCACATTCTGGACAAGAGTCATAAAATCTTGGTTCAAATATTTGCACAACTGTTCCCATAATTGTAGCATTTTCACCTTCAGCTAAATCTTTAATATATTTTCTTGCAACTTCTTCTTTTTGTTTAACTGTAACGTCTTCACCTTTAGGATCAACAATCCATGAACCACTTCCACCTAAATGTAATTCTTTGTATCCTCTATTTTCTCTAACATAAGCATTAGTAATTTTCAAAACAGTATCTTCTTTAATTCTTCCTGTTTCAACTTCTTTAATTTGGTTTTCATCCCACAGAACTAATCTACAAGATCCACTATCATCTCCAACAAACAAATTTGCAACTCTTCCTTCTCTCATTGCAGTTTTAAAAGTTCTCACTTCATACAACTTAATTACTTTTACAAGAATATCAACATTTTTCAACATAGGATTTAAATCTTTAACTTGTGCTTGTCTAGATTCATTTTTATTTTCATAAACTTTAACACCATATTCATTTGCAACAATATGTGCTGCACCATCTCTAGAAATTAAATCTGATAACTGGTTTAATTTTTCTTTTATTTTTCCTTCTACTTCTTCTTTAGAAACACCTTTTTCTTCACAGATTTTTGTAATTATTTCTTCATGATTAATTCCCATTTTATTATCCTTCCCTTAAAATGGATCCAAAGAATTTCTATTTATAAGCTTTTATATCTTTTATTGAAAATCTTTCAAAAAATTGACCCAAAACTTTTTAAACTAATTTACTTATCTATAAGTATAACTTATAAATAGGTAAGAAATATGAAATATATTTGTAAAAGATGCTCTCATAGGTGGAATCCAAGAAAAAAAGAAAAACCTACAATTTGTCCTAATTGTAAAACTCCTTATTGGAATAAACCTACAAAGATAACAAAAGAACAGACTTTGAGAATTAAAGATAAACTTATTGATATTCATAACAAAATTATACATAATACAGGTGGGGAATTTGGAATTAGAGATGATGGAGGTCTACATTATGCTATTTTCAATATTTTAAAATTTCAAAATAGAGAAAATCCTATTAAAACTGCAGCTTTTGTTTTTGATGATTTAGCAAAAAAACATTATTTTGTTGATGGAAATAAAAGAACAGCTTATATTTTTACAAAAATCCTTCTAATTAATCAAGGATTTCATTTAAGTTTAAATTACAAAAACTCTGTAGATTTTATTTTAAAAATTGCTAGATATAAAAATCCTAAAACTAAAAGGGAAATTGAATCTTGGATTAAAAAATATATCAAAAGAATCAATGAAAAAGAAATAGATAAATATTTAAAAGAAATTTATTATGATTTAACTCATGGAGAAGAAAATGACAAAGAAAGATAAAAAGTTTTTAGAACTTATGGATATTGCTGCAAACGTTTTTATTGAAGAAGATAAAAAACTTTTAAAAGAACTTGCTAAACATTAATTCTTTAATTTTAAAAAATAAAAAAATTATGGTTCCAACCAAATTGTTGTGCTTGGAATCTCATCTTCATATGCAAATTCGTCCATTGTTATTGTTATTTCACTTGGTGCAGCTCCTAAATTAGTTACATCAATTCCTGTAATTTTACAAGTAACAACATCTGTTCTCTCATCTCTACTTAGTTTAACTGTTTCTGGACACTCAATTGTATCATAAGCTCCTGTTACTGAAATATGTAACTCTTCATCAAACCCAGTATCTCTATATCCAAAACAATCATCTAAACTTTCAACTATTGTTCCTGAACCTAAATTTTGCACATAAATTTTAAATCTCATATCTCCAGAGTTATCATCTCTATCTACATCAACTGGATTTTGTTCAATTTTAGTAACTTGAACACTTGAAGGTGGATTTGATCCAGATGGCAAATTTTCTCCAATTTCAGTTGAATCTTCTGTAAAGTATAAATACCCTTTTACAACTACAGGTTGCGCATAACAATACAATCCAGTAATTTCTTTACTAACTTTTGTTGTAATATCTCCTTGATATATAATAGGACCAATATCTAATTCAGTATCTTCAGTTAAACAAGTTTCAGTATCAATACCATATATTGTATCTGCACTTTGTATTAAAGCTCCTGAAAAAATATTTTCTAAAGCAGCATCTCCAGTCAATCTAGCTTTTACATTACCTTCTTCAATATCTTCGGTATAAAAACTTTCAAATACAACTGTTATATCAATTTCTTCTCCTGGTTCATAAGGATTTTCTTCAGAACTTACAGGTGCATAATTTTCAAAGCCAGCACTAACCATTTGAATATTATCTCCAAAACAATTTGCATAAGCTCCTTGTAAGCCACTAGTAGTTTGACTTCCTTCACAACCATAAATAAATAGAACTCCTAACAATAGGAAAACCATCACCATCTTTTTACTTACCATCTTATTCCTCCTTTAATCATTTTAACTTATTAAACTTTTCTTTTATTTGATTTAAGCATTAACATTAAATTTCACTGATTGTTTTTCTTCAATTCCATATTTTAGTTCAACCCAACCACTTTGTTCTTTGTGTCCACCAACTAAACTTCTTAGATCAATGTTCTCAATACTACATTGCATTTCTGCACTATTTTCTCCATATTCAAATTCTAAGTAATCACAATAAAATCTCTCTCCAAACAAAATAACATCTGCATTAATTTTAATTGTTAGATCATCATTAATGTATAAACAACTTGTCTCAGTAATATCTTCAATAGGCATTAACTGTTGATTATCACTCAAACTCACATCAGCTTCAATATTTAATACTAAAGAAATTGTATCTCCACCTACTGGAATAATTTCTTGTGTAATTTTATTTACTTGCAAAGGTCCAGCTGAACTTTTACTTAATTTATTTTTCTTTGAATCAGCATTACATTCTGTTTCTGCTGCAGGATCATCAGTTAAACATAAATCCATTATTCCATAATTAGTATAACCATATCTTGTAACTACACTTAAAAATTCTTCATAATTCTCTTCAGTATTTACACTTGATTGCGTAAATTCAACTTTTGTTTCTTTAAAATTATCACTATGAGTATCTTCTTGTGTAATATAAAAATCTAAAGCATGACATCCTCCTAAACTACTAAAAACTTCTTCATCTAAACCAGAGATTAAAACTATTCCATCAGTTCCAATTTCTCCAACATCATAAATATTAATTTGTGGAACAAAAGGATATCTAGAATAAACATTTGCATCTTCTCCTGGGTATGTAATACTAATATCTAAAGCTTTATTTCCAGAATTACAATCTGGTGGACATGTACCTATTAAAGTTTCTTCATCTGAGCTAGTACTTGGGCCACAACCACTTATTAATATTACTATCAACATTAAAATCAAAACTTTTTTCATTCAAAAAAACTCTCCTCATTATTTGTTTCAATTAAACTTTCTCCTTCACCTTTAATTATAATTGATTTTTCTACTTCAGTTGACCTATATCTATATTCAATCTCTGCCATAATTTCAACATTATCATAAGCTTGAGTTCCTAAAATATCATAATCAACATTTAACCAACATTGGAATGAAATAGGGAAATTTATTTTTCCATATTCGTCTTTAATAAATACAAGATCTTTAAAATCTTCAGCCATACTATATTCTATAGTGTTTCTAAATCCACCAACTTCTTCAAATGGACAACCTAAGCTTGGTAAATCATTTAGTCCTTCATCAAGTTGTATATCATCTGGTAAACTTAAATATAAATTTTCAATATTTACAATATCTCCATCCCATTCATTTCTTAATGTAAATCCTATTGTATTAAAAGAGTCTCCAGTTCTAACAATTAAAGGTTGTTGATCTCCTTCACCAAAAACACCCATCCCTATACTCATAGGCTCACCATTATACAAAGGTTCTAAATCACCTCTACTAACATCTAAATCTTGATCATCAAAAAAATCTACATTTCTTCTATCTAAGTCATCTGCTAACTCTCCACTAATAACATATACAGGTAATTTAACTTCTTCTGTTGCAAAATCAAATTCTAACCATCCTGTAATTGTATAAGCACCGTCTAAACTTTCAGTATCTGTTCCATCAATATTACATGATACTTGTGTCCCTTCTGTTAACGAAACTTCATAACTAGGTTTTATTTCTCCTTCAATTGCTTCTTCTAAAGATTCTTGATCTGTAGAATCATTCAAGAAACATTCAAACTCTGTTTCTAAAACATAATCTTCAATATTTTGAAATTCAATATCATAATACAATTGGAAATCATAACCAGCTGGATAACCAACTTGTGAACTATATCCTATGGGGTTTAAATCTTCTAAAATAATTCCTTTAGTTTTACTTTCTGAATTTGTTTTTCTTCCAAACAAGTCTCCTGACCCAACATATTCTAAAGATGTTGTTGATTCTTCTATACTTGTTCCTACCCATTCACTAATTCCTGAAAATGCATTTGCAACATTTTCTCTTGCTAATGCTCCTGCATCCGAAGAATAAAATCCTTTGAATAAAAACCATCCTCCACCTGCTACTAATATTAAAATAATTAAAGTTGCAACTAATTTTCCATTACTACTTTTTTCAGAATCACTTGAATAACTATCTTTCTTACTAAACAATCCACCTTTCTTGTCGAAGAATAAACTTTTCCCACCTCTCTTCATATCACAATAAATAACTTTATTAATATATAAACCTTTTCCACAATCATGGCTTATGTTTGTGTAGAATCTATTGTAATGTTTTTTTTCTTAATGATTAGAGAGATTGGTAGTTTTGCTTTAGCTCATTGGGGTTTAGTAATTTCTGTAATGATCATTTTATTTTTACTAAGTAGATTTTTACCTGGGTGGTTAGTTGGTGTTCTTGGTGATGCTGAAGATTCTTTAACAGATTTGATTGGTGATGCATTAGCACAAACATTTTTTGGAACTCTTGTCTTTGCAGGAATCGGTGGAGCATTTACAAGTATAATTTGGGTATTTATAATTTTAACATCAAAAGCAAGTTTTTTCTTAAAAGTAATTTCTGCTCCTTTCTTTTTTCTTGCTGGTGCATTAGTTGGTATTTTTCCAATTCCTACTCCTGGTTTAACAACTGCTATAGCTTGGTCTTTAGATCAAGAAACTTTTGCAGACTTAGCTTGTTTGTCTCCTTTCATTATTATTGTTATTATAGTTATTTTAATCAAATTAATAATTGGCCAAGATTTTTGTTCTTTCCTTAATGATATAATGAATAGCTTTGCATAAAAAAACTTTTAAACTATAAATTCTATTATTATATTAACTTTTTTTAAAAAGGAGGAAAAAAGAAATGAATAAAAAGATATTATTTTTAATTTTAGGCGTAATGGTACTTTCTATTGGAATGGTAAGTGCAGAAACTTGTGCAACAAATGCTGACTGTGCTGATGGATTATATTGTGATAATCAATTTTATTATGATACTTAAATATTCTTGTGAAGAAGGACAGTGTTTACAAAAAGGATTGTTAGGTAAAAGAACTCCTCAAATTGCAAGTTCAGGAAAAGGTTTCGGTGCTGCAGAAAATGAAGGTTTCTTTTCAAAAATCTGGGAATGGTTATTCTGGGGTAGATCTGATTCTAACTTAGAAACTACTGAAGTTGTAGAAACTACAGAATAAATTTTT
>Ga0209249_1000504_pt1 | contig 47319 bp, 41 predicted proteins | sample SaaInlV_200m_DNA_4_FD_184653 | JGI IMG/M metagenome (GOLD analysis project Ga0209249, IMG submission 184653) | Marine microbial communities from expanding oxygen minimum zones in the Saanich Inlet - SI037_S3LV_200m_DNA (SPAdes) (version 2) | ecosystem: Environmental > Aquatic > Marine >...
TCAATGTATGATACAAATGGTTGGTCGGCATTAGGTTACTCCGTTTCTAAAATGGTTCCAGAAAACCTATTTTAGTGGAGAATTTATGCCGATCAACTGCTCTTTTCTTAAACTGTCAGGTGACTAGTTATTTTTAGCTCGAAAGGTATAGATAAACCAATGATATAGCCCCATCACAAATAAAACCCCCACAGAAAATGCTTCTAAAAACCAATTTTGCATTTGTTTCTGATGAACGTTCTCTGCCAAGCCTAGAGAAAGGTTGTTTCTAAAACCACCCTTACGATGATGAAAATTTGAAATTAGTAAAACAATTTCAAATTTTTCTGCATCAGGTCGAAAAAAAACTGTGCTAGGGGTTTTTCCTGGCGTCATCGTATCTTGTTCTGTACCGACCTCACCATTTTGAGCTAGCAAATGACCATCCACCCACAACTCGTAAGCACTGCCCTGCCCTTCGATATACAACCCATATGTCTGGTAATAAGCATCGGGAGGGTACAGAGTAAGCGTATATGTAGCATAGCCCTCAGCAGTGGTTGTGATTCCTTCAATATCATAATCACTCCAAATGCCAGGGACTGATACAAAATGCCCCTGATCAAGCATTGTAATTTGATCAGGCTGAAGCAATTCATCCCAGAAAAAAAGCCATTCACCAGAGAGGTTTACCGAACCATTATTTTCAAAATCCCAATCGCGCAGATCGATCACACCTTCAACAGCTTCAGGCGCTTCTTGAGGAAGACCACTAAATTGAGCACAGGCAGCCAAATAGAAGGAAAATAAAATTAGCGAAACCCCTTTAATGATCTTCATAATTGAGTTCCTTTATTGGCAAAACAAAACTATTTATGCTATACCAGATTGTAGCAGGTATTATTCCCCTGTATTTTCACTCTCCACCCATATCTGCGAGCCGTCCGTAGCGACATGAATCCAGCCGTTCAGGTCGGTGCGCAGCAGGGGGTAATCCTCCACCGCAGCTAGCGTTGATCTATCGGGCAGCCCATCACGGTCACCTGCACTCACGCTCAGGATGATCAGTTGCGGTTGCAGCGCATCAATCCATTCGGGGGGATTCAGCGGGGCATAACCCGAATCAGGGAGTAAGAGCAAGGAAATTTCACCCAATTCTTTGGATTCATCAAGGCTCTCGAAATCCATGCCAACAGGAAGTAAAGCACGGAAAGAATTCCACTCAATTAAGATGACCGCTCCGCGCGTGCCCGAGGCTTGAATCCGTAAAAAGACATCTTCCCCAAGCTCCAGGCTTTGCCCCGTTTCCGCGCCTGTGATCGGGACTCCGTTATTTGAGAGATATTTGGCAAGATTACGAGATGCAAAAGAAGCCTCACGATTGCCGCTCCACAAAACATCAGAAGGCGGGAAACGCTCAAGTGTGCGTGGTAACGCGGCGAGATCTTCCTCTTGGGGCGAGGCGACGATCAACCAATCCAATTCACGGTGGAAAGGTGGCAAACGCTCTCCCAATGCAGATGAAAGATCGGAGATACGCTCCCCGCCGTTGATGAGGATATTGGCACCATCCGGGGTTTGGATGAGAATCGCATCGGCAGAACCAACATCAAGGAAGGTGAGATGCAAACGTCCGTCTGGGGCAGCAAAAGCTACGCGCCAAACTTGAATGGTGAGAATTGCCAAAGATGCGATGATAAAGGTAGATGTAAAGGTTCTCGAAAACTTTTTTAAACGGAAGCCAGCAAAAGTCCACGTGAGCATCACGGCGTAGACAATGACCACGATAATCAGCTTTGTATCCCCCAGAGCAATCACGCCGTGCGGCATCCTATCAAATAATTCCACAGCCCGAATGGTATAGGTTGTAAAAGGTAGCGCAAAAATGGCGAGCAATTTTCCGAGCGGGAAGAATATCAGGCTTGCCATGAGGGCAATGCCACCAATGATCATCACAGCCGGTTGAACGGGAAGAATGAAGGGATTGGCGAGGAAGGAAATGAGTGAAACCTGCCCGAAATGATATGCCATGATCGGGATGGTCGCGAATTGGGCAGCGAGGGTGAAGAGGATATATTCGCCGATGGGGCCGGCAATTTGTTGCGCTCTTTTTTCAGTCGTGATGCGGGAGGCTTGGCGAACAAACCAATTTGAGAGAGGCTCGGCGTAAAGAATCAGCCCGCCTGTAGCAGCAAAAGAAAGTTGAAAACCGACATCCCCGAGTACCATCGGATTCAAATATGCCATACCAACCGCAACAGCAAGGAGCGAGGCAACCCCATCTTGCCGTCTGCCGAGTTGCCTGCCGAGCAGTCCTAACCCGCCCATCAACGCGGCACGGACAACTGCCGCATCTGCACCAACAAGAATTGTGTAGGCACCGATGCCGAGCATAGCTAGAATAGAACCATTTCTTTTGCCAAAGAGATTACCAAAAAGACTCATGAAAAGCCCGGCAATAATTGTGATATTGAAGCCAGAAATGGCAATAATATGAGTCGTGCCGGTATCTTTGAAGGCGCGTTGAAGATCGGCGGGAAGCCCTGTTTCGATTCCGAGCAGGATGCCCGCGAGAAGGGAGGCTTCTGGGTCAGGGAAAAGTTCGTAGATATTGACGAGGGCACGATCTCTCAGATCATAAATAGCAGCCATGATCGCCAGCCCACCGCGCTCTTCGGGGAGGAGGGTCGCCTGCGCGTTTCGCATATAGGCGTGAATTCCGCTCAGGGCGAGGTAATCACGATAGGAAAATTCTTCGTTTTCTGGTGGGGTTTCGAGGATGCCGCGAACGCGAATATAGTCGCCGTATTGGTAGCTTTTTCCCGCATCTACACGGACAAGAATTTTGCCGTGCACATAAAGTGGCCGGCGTTTATCAGGGCGGTCTATATGTAGAACATCGAGCTGGAGGTTCGTGTACGTATCACGATAATCGGGCGGGTCAGCAATAATGCCCGTAACAAGGGTTTCGTATTCTCTATCTGCGAACCAGGCAATAAAGAAGGGATCGTCAAGGTCTGGTTGATTGCTCTGGAAATGATAAGCCCCAAAAAAGAAGGAGAGCAGTATCAGTGGCAGAAAAAAATAGAAGTTAGATTTTTGGGAGTCTGGTGTGGGGGATCGGGAATCTCGGAGTTCTGATCTTTGCTCACGAAATGCGAGGAAGGCACGTAAAAGAACTGCCACAAGCGCGATGGTGGCAGAGGCTGTGATCAATTGCAGCCAAAGATCCAATGGCTGCGTGAGATGGCGCGCAAGGGTGATCCCGCCGAGAAAGGCGAGGGATATCCAGGTGAGGGGGTAGATGGCTAATCGCATTATTGCGCTTTAAGGTCTTACCACAGAGTACACAAAGAACACAGAGAAAAACTTTTTAAAACTCTGTGGTCTCTGTGGTGAAAAAATAATTAATTCAAAAATTTCACCAGAGCCAATGCGCCGAAAATCCCTATCACGACCAATGCACCGATGACTGCATCTCGCATATTGCGGTGGTCTTTGAGTTTGAGCAGCGGGTAGATTCCCTCCAATTCCCAGCGAGGGCCGCCAAACCAGGCGAAGATCAAGCCGCCGAGCAGACCGCCGATATGTCCCCAATTGTCGATGCCGGGAGACATGCCGATAAAGAGGTTCACACCAGCAACCATGACGATATTGCTCAAGGCCTTTTGGGCGCGCTGACCGAAGAGACCTTTATTGAGGTAGAGAAAAACGCCCTCGGCAGCCAGCAAGCCAAAAACTGCGGTCGATGCACCAAGGGAATTCGCATCCGAAAAATAAAAGGAGAAGACATTCCCCGCAAATCCAGCTACGAGGTAGAGCATCAAAAAGCGGAGGTGTCCCATGCGACTTTCCATCCCGGAACCGATGGCGAGCAGGGCATACATATTGAAGCCGATGTGCATCAACGAGCCATGCAAAAGGACGGGCGTAATCAGCCGCCAAAGTTGACCGACAAGGATGGCGTCGTTGATTTTCATCCCCAAATAGGCGGGGTAATCAGAACCTGATAAGAAAAATTCACTCGCCATTTGAAGCAAATAGACAAAAATTGTCACGCCCATAATGGCGTAGGTGACGCGTGGCGGCGCGGAAGGCAGGGCAACACTTGCCTGGTGCAGAGGGGGTGGCTCTTGAGCGTATTCGGGAGTGGGGGTTTCGTTCATAAGGTCACCTTGCGGGGATTGGTGCGATGATGCTCGGCGTGAATAATCGACTGGATAGTATCCACCGCTTCGTCGAGATGCTCGTCTTTGTTAATGACGACATAATCGAATTCGGCGGCGCGCTTCATTTCCTGGCGTGCAGTTGCGATGCGCAGATTCAGCCCTTCGGCGGTTTCGGTCTTGCGTGCCTTCAACCTGCTGACCAATTCTTCTTCACTTTCTGTGGTGAGAAAGATGAGGACTGCCTCAGGCTCCATTTTTTTGACGGTTGCCGCGCCCTGAACATCGAGGCGCATGATCACATCTTTGCCGCTTGCGAGCGCATCCCGAACTTGTTGTTTGGGAATCCCCTTATAGTCGTTGTAGACGATAGCATATTCGAGCAATTCGTCATCTTCGATCATTTGCGCAAACTTATCGCTAGTGATGAAGAAATAGTCTTTTCCGTGTGTTTCACTTTCACGAATGGGGCGCGTCGTCGCTGTGACAACAAAGTGGAAGGGCTGGTCGCCGCGTTCTTCCATCAGATGCAGGACGGTATCTTTCCCGACGCCAGATGGACCTGATACCACAATAAGGAGGGGTTCGGGGTGGAGGATATTAAATTCGGATGCATGAGTCATAGGGAGTATTGTACCTGATGAAGATAATTGTGAGTCGGGAATTGGGATTTGGAAGTTGTGGAAAAAGCCTAAGTTTAAACGCTTACTTTAAACCTATAAACCAAGTCATTTTGATTTTCAATTATTTCATAATCTTGATTTGTATATTCTTTGATAATTTGCTTCCAAAATGCTTTCCCACTGGTATTATCTTGCGAAACACTTAATTCCCACTTCAGATCAAAGCGACTGAAAATATCAAAGGCAACTTTTTTGCCTATTCCCTTTCTTCTATACTTCTTCATGATGAAAAATTCTGCTATACAAAGGTCGCCATTTTCTGTTAATGTGATGTCGTTAACAAGAACAAATCCAGCAATCTTTTTATCGACGCAGATGATGAATGGATGCCTATTCTTTTCAACCCAATAATGATCCAGGTATTTATAGCCATATCTGCCATGCTCATTTAGATCCGTTAATTCAAATTCAGATAGATCGTGTTTATACAACTCTATAAGGTTAGCTATGACTGATTTTTGCTCTATGCTGGCAGGTTTAATTTCAATATTAATGCCTATCATTTTTGAAAACGAGACAGAAGATTTATCGCGCCCAATGTCTGGCATATTTCAGTAAAATTTTCACGAGGTTCAACCCACTTCAACTCGTTCAGATTTTCTGCAATGGGGACATCGGAGCGGAGGGTTGCCAGACGACGATATAAGAAAGCTTTTTCCCGATATTTAGTTAGATTTTCATGCAGGCGACGGGCACCCCGAACTTTGACATCCCAGTCTTCAAGTTCGATAGGGATGGCTTCAATATGCTTATATTTAGAGAGGAGGGCCGCACTAGATTTTGCGCCCCAACTGGGAACCCCTGGAATGCCATCGGCGAAATCCCCTACGAGGGCAAGATAGTCCGGGATAGAAGCTGGGGAGACGCCATATTTTTCGAGAACAGCGGCTTCATCATAGATGATTTCTCGGCGACGATCCCAACATATGACATTGCTTTGAGAAACCAATTGTGCAAAATCCTTATCTGGAGAGCAGATGACCACCTGATCAACAACGGGATCATTCTTGAAACAGAGGGTCGCAGTAGCCAAGGCGTCGTCGGCTTCAAACTCCACCATAGGCCACACTACTATCCCTAGGGCAGCTACAGCTTCTTCAGCGAGCGGAAACTGAGCGAATAATTTTGGATCGATTCCCTCTCCGGTCTTGTAACCATCAAAGAGGTCATTACGGAAGGATTCCACGACATGGTCGAAGGCACATGCAAGATGAGTGACCTCGGGATCGGCAAGGAGAGAGAGTAGGCTTTGCAATAATCCAATTGTTGCGCCAACTTCACGACCATCAGGGGCTTTTCTGGGAGGAGGCCCGTAGAAAGAACGAAAAAGTTCGTATGTACCGTCAATGAGATGGATTTTCATTTTCAATAGTTTTCAGTATATTCATTTAAAAGCCGCATAAGTATCCGTGTTCGATCCCCAACTAATCCAGTGCCCACTTTATGAGCATCAATAGTTGTTACTGGAATAATACCTTTGCTAGTTGAAGTTATGAAAGCTTCATCAATTGTAGAGAGCTCTCCAGGATCAATCTTCCTGACTTCAATCGGGAAATGATCTGAAGCAAGTTTCAAGATGATTTCTCGAGTAATTCCGTGTAGAACATGTGAAGAGGGCGTAACTAATCTGTCACCCTGAAAAATAAAAAAATTGGATCGTGGACACTCGGTAACACCATTCTCAGAATAGTAAAGTATATCGAATGCATTCTTCTCACGCCTTAGGGGTTCAAGGCGTATAGAGTTCATGTAATTAATTGACTTAACATGAGGTAGCTCCCGTTGATATTCCACCTTGATCAATTTCACACCTAATGAGTAAACCGATGCCGGATACGTCGGAAGCTCTTCAGCAATGATGATGAAGTTTGGATCTTTGAAAAAAGGAGAAGCGGAATATCCTCCCGTTAATATGAGACGTATTGATGGGGTATTCAGGGTGCTTTCTCGTATCAGTTGCTCTGCTACTGCGGTTATCTCTATATCGGGAATAGGCAACTTCAGGTGCAACTTTGATGCTGAAAGGCGAAGGCGATGGAGATTATCATCAAAATGAAAGAGCTTTCGATTATAGGTTCGCGCATAGTCAAAAACGCCGTATCCTCGCTGCAAAGCAAGATCTGAGATACCAATTCCCCCTTTGCTCGTTGAGAGTATCTCTCCATTAACGTAACACAGTGTACTCATACAATTTCCTATTCAGTTTATATCGAGGCTTCGAGAACATTCTGAACCAAATGAGATAGACATATATGCTAAATTGACTCCTGTATTATTGCTGTTTGGCTAACGATAACATAAGCTGCCCGCTGAATTTGCAAACGCAACTCAATTTTACCATTATGAAAAAAGCATCTAAAACATCATCAGCTGCCCCGAGGGCGGCCCTTCGATGGGATCGCTGCCGATCTGCTCTTCCCAGGTTTGGGCGTTGATGAGGGGGATTTCTCCCAGCGTGCGCAATAAGCGAAACTTGATAAATCGCCAGTCGCGGGAGGCGGTGCGTAGGGCAGGGTCACGTTTTTGCTTATAGGCGAGCAATCCCGCCCGCCCACCAGGGAGCAGGATGATGCTTCGCTCGTGAGCATCGCGAGCGAAGGTCTTATCTTTCAGAATTTCGCGGATTAGGGCAGAAGCAATTAGGCGAAAAATATAAATTGGTTCAGATGGATCTCCCCAGGTGAGCAGCTTGTCGTTCAGTTGTTTTGTCTCATATCCCAGCCGCATACCAATATCAGTGATGAGGGCACGCATCTCGTCGAGGTCGGCGTGGCGGGCAGATGGGGAATCTTCTTCGCGGAGGCTCCAGAGTCCTTCGTCACTATGGGCGTAGGAATCCAGAATTGCCGCAACGAGTGATTTTTGCGGGGTCAACAAGCCGGGGAATTGGGGGTATATCTCGCTTTCAATTTGCAGCAGTGTCTGTTTGGGGTTGTGGCTGAGATAGCGAACGATTGCCATCTCAACACGGTCGGTGAGGGGAAGCTCGCTATTTTTTTGAGAAGCCAATCCCCATAATCCGGTTTTGAGACTAAGCTCACTGCCTTCGTAACGCAGAAGATCCGAATCTGTTTTGAGCGTCTCATCTATAGCTGCGTGGATGCGGCTATGGGCTGAATCCACTGCTTCTTGCGGCAGAAGCAAGTTTTGGACACGTGCGAATTCCGTCAATGCTTGGGCGTGAAGATAGTGATAAGTCGTCGCTTCTCCTCGGGCGAGAAGATGTTTTTCAATCGCATTTCCTACCCCCATCCTAGCCTTCCCTCTAATGGGGAAGGGATCTGCGCGCTCCCACAAAATTTGAAAAGCATCATGCTTGGTGCGCATGGCAAGATTTTTGAGAGCAAATTTAGGAGAAGCAGCCGCAAGCGTTGCCGTTAAAAAAGATGATTTTGGTTCGGCGAGCAAGGCAAAAAAAGGTGTTTTTTTGAGAAGCAAGGGGGCAAGGTTTTCAAAAGCGGCGTGGAGCGCGGTGGCGTGCCAGCCCCAATCGTAACGTTGGCGGCGCAACCCGACCTTGAATGGCTTGGCGGCTTCGCGCCCCCAAAGCCAGCCCGCCCATAACGCGGAGAGCGTCCAAAAAGCCTGATTTGGGCGCGGGATAGTGGTTAGGACTGCCGCAATTTTGGGCAGTTTTTCTTTTGCAGCAAGGTCTTTTAATTTGCCTTCAAAAAGACAAATGCCCCCATTTTTGGGCAAAGGATCAGGGAAAATGGAAAGTGAAACAGGCGCAGATTCATTTGCCCAAAGTTCAATTCCGTGCTCAAGGGCCAGCCAAAGATTATGCTCATAAAATTGGTTTGGCACGCGCAATTGCTTGGGGCGGGGATGCTCGGTCGGGTGCGGGTAGAGGGTATTCGCAGCGTCGCAAATGGTCAAAAATAACGCTGTGAGTGCACGTTGGCGCGGCGGCGAGAGCGAGAGCCCATCGAGCCGATTGATGAGCAGCGTGAGCACATAAATGGCACGCGGCAAATAAGAATGCAAGGCTTCTTCGGCATATTCTTGGTCGAGGTCGCCAGGCGGCGCAACTCGCTCCAACACACGCGCCCGATGTAATTTTGCACTTGCTGAAATATCTAAAGCGCGCTCGGCATCGTCAACCGTTGTCAGCCGCTCGCCTTTGTCCCCACAATTCTCACAGTCGTATATCCGCGCAAAGGGAATATTGGCATCCTTGCGCCATAAAAAAGCTTCTGCGATCACCATCTGTCCACATTTTTCACACTGCGTTTGATATAAATTTTGCAAATGGGTTTCAAGCCGCTCCGCCCCTTTTTTAGAGATCGCCAGCTCAGCCAGCGCAGCTTTAAAATCGGATTCGGATGGGGGGTTGGCCGCCATTTCGAGCAGAAAACGTGTTACGGGATTATTCGCAGCGACCAGGATTCGGTATCCGCTTCGCGCGGCGCGAATGGCTTGCTGAGGTGAACTCCCAAAGGGATCGAGTACCCAGGCACCTGCGCTAACGCGCGATTCCAGCCACGCTTTGCCAACCCCTTCTTCGATGGGCGGCAAAAAGCGCGCCAAGGGCATGGGGATTGTTTCTTTCGTGCCGGGGATATAAGGAAGGGAGTTCATCGTAGAATTAGTATACATCCCTCCAGAAAAAAAGCAAATTTGTGGAATCGTCTTTTTTTGATGGAGTCCAAGGTCTCCAGACCTTGGTTTTTAAGGCTTTCATTCCAAAAGATGAAAAAGCTTATAGGAACGCAGATTAAATAACTTAGAAAACTGGTAGCGGCGGTTGAGTAGGATGATAGCACCACCGTCGTCCGTATCGCTATCAATAAAAATACTCAAGTTAATTAATTCCGACTCCCAAAAACAAAAAACGGGCGACTAAAATAGTCGCCCGTTCTGATTACTGAAAATTGAATACCCTACTCTTCTGTCACCTCACCCTCGATGACATCCTCGTCACCTTCGGGAGCGGCTTCACCGGCCTCGCCAGCGGGAGGGGGAGCCTGTTGGGCTTCTTGCTCTTGCTGATAAAGTTGTTCGCTGATCGCGTTGAAAGCATTTTGCAAATCTTCAGTTGCGCCTTTTATGCTGGCGGCATCATCTCCTTCAGCAGCTTTCTTAAGAGTCTCAATTTTTCCTTCAATGTCTTTTCTATCATCATCAGAGACTTTATCACCCAATTCTTTGAGCGTCTTTTCAGTCTGATAGCCAAGATTATCTGCGCCATTTTTCAGGTCGATCAATTCGCGGCGTTTCTTATCATCTGCCTCATGCTCTTTCGCCTGCTCAACCATTTGGTCAATATCGCTTTTGTCGAGATTGGTTGAGGCAGTAATGGTTACCTTTTGCTCTTTGCCAGTTGCTTTATCTTTGGCGGTCACATTGATGATGCCATTCGCATCAATATCAAAGGTGACTTCAATTTGCGGAATACCACGTTGCGCAGGCGGGATGCCGTCCAAGCGGAAGCGCCCGAGAGACATATTATCACCAGCCATTGGGCGTTCGCCCTGCAAAACGTGGATATCTACCGCGGTCTGATTATCTGCCGCAGTCGAGTACGTTTCAGTCTTGCGGATGGGGATGGTCGTATTGCGTTCGATCATTACGGTCATCACGCTACCCATCGTTTCTACGCCTAATGAGAGCGGGGTCACGTCGAGAAGCAGGATATCGTTCACTTCACCGCTGAGAACACCGGCTTGAATTGCAGCACCAATCGCCACAACTTCGTCAGGATTTACGCCCTTATGTGCTTCTTTGCCCGTCAGCTTGCGGACCAGTTCGTGTACCATCGGCATACGCGTTGAGCCGCCAACCAAGACCACTTCGTTCAATTCGCTGGCTTTCATTCCTGAATCTTTTAATGCTGCTTCAAAGGGCGTTTTGCAGCGGTTGAGCAAATCTTCGGTCATTTGTTCAAATTTTGCTCGAGTTAGTTTCAATTGCAAATGTTTAGGGCCAGAAGCATCTGCGGTAACGTAAGGCAGATTGATTTCTGTTTCTTGCACGGTTGAAAGTTCAATTTTCGCTTTTTCTACCGCTTCACGCAAACGCTGTAGCGCTGGTTTATCTTTTCTCAGGTCAATGCCCTGATCTTTTTTGAATTCGTCAGCTGCCCAGTTGACAACTGCTTGGTCCCAATCGTCGCCGCCGAGATGCGTATCGCCGTTGGTGGCTTTGACTTCGATCACGCCATCCCCAACTTCGAGAACAGAAACGTCAAAGGTTCCGCCACCCAAGTCGAATACAAGAATGGTCTCGTCTGTCTTTTTATCCAAGCCATAGCTCAAGGCAGAGGCAGTCGGCTCGTTGATGATGCGCATTACCTCTAATCCCGCAATTTTGCCTGCATCTTTGGTCGCTTGTCGTTGGCTATCGTTGAAGTAAGCGGGGACGGTGATCACAGCCTGCGTGACGGTTTCGCCAAGATAAGACTCGGCATCGGATTTGAGCTTGGCGAGGATCATTGCCGAAATCTCTTGGGGACTATATTCCTTTTTTGTGATGGGGATTTTGACGAGAACGTCCTCCGTTTTACCTGCTACCACTTCAAAGGGCACCATGCCGCGCTCGACCTCTGTCTCGTCAAATCGCCGCCCGATGAATCTCTTGATCGAGTAAATGGTATTCTCTGAGTTGATCACTGCCTGGCGTTTAGCCGTTTGCCCAACCAGACGTTCGCCATTTTTATTGAATGCTACCACCGAGGGAATTAAACGCCCGCCCTCAGCCGAAGAGATGACGGTGGGGTCACCACCCTCCATCACTGCAACAACACTATTTGTTGTTCCAAGGTCAATGCCTATAATTTTGCTCATTTTTTGCTCCTGAATAAAATATTTTCTTTAATTTCATTTCACCTAAAAAGATGATAGGTATAGGATACCCGACAGGTGCAAGAATCATATTAACGAAGTGTAGAAAAAATGTAGATGAGAGCTTAAAAGACAAACCCGAAAGATTTTTTAGAACCTTTCGGGTTTGGTTTCTTATGGTGTTTTAAATATTAGGGTTGACTGATTATAATAGAATCAATCTCAACCTTAACAGGCAAGACATTGAAAGAGGAAACAGAAACACCGATTCGACCATCACGCAATGCATAATTATTCTCTTCAAGAACACGGGTTTCATAATTATTGATAAATAGAGAGAGCATTCGATCTTTGCAAATAATACTGTATGTGTTGGTTTCTTTGCCTGCCTTGATTTTATTGGAACCACCATCAGCAATTTGTGTATAGATCACATAACCATCCTCTCGGACGAGGGCGTGGTAAATCCAATAGAGGCCATTATTAGCGATATTGAATTCGTACCAGCCTTCATCTTCAGTATAGCGACATATTAAACTGACATTATTATTATTTACACCACGATTTTCGGCAACTACATCAAGGCGCACGTTGTCATATTCATATGCATCATAAGTTACATAAGCCCATTGCCCTTCGCCTTCAAGGTTATATACAAAGCGTCCGTCATCTATACCAACAAACATCGTCCCAAAATCTTCTTCAACAAAGATCGGGTCACGATCAGAGCCATCAACGAGGAAATAAGTCCACAGATTGGTATCTGCATCAAATTCCTCTGTGTAGAATTGCTGTGCAACAGGCTCTGTTGGCGGCAAGGGGGCAGGCTCTGCTGCTTCATCAACGACAGGAGCAGCCGCAGGCTCTGCTGGCTCATCTCCTCCACCGATTCCACAGGCCAGACTAACAACCAGAATAAAAGCGACAAGAAATAGAAAAGGTTTTGCTAATTGATATTTCATCGTTCTCCTCCAAATTGGATAAAGATAGGATATTAACACCAGTATAGCAAAAAGGGTTTTAAAAAACAACTGGGAAATCGGGGGCACTCAAGATATGTAGAAATTTCGATTTTCTGTATTACGCTTCATCCCCACTCCCAAAAATGTGAATAACAGAATACTGCGTGGAGGTTTCGCTGGGTGTTTCGGGCATGTCCAAGCTGCCGACAATGGACGACCTACACACCGAGCTCGATCAAAAAACAAATTGACCCCAAACTCTCTCTGGTAGCAACGCTCTGCATCTCAACATTTTCCACCACACCCCAACGCAAAGCGTTGGGACAAGGATTATGAAACGCCCCATATCTCGTCGTCAAACTCCGCCATCGCCATGGACGCACCCTATACTAAAAAATACTGAACATTCTATTCTCATCATTCTCTTAGCCAAAACCTTCGCAAACCTACACCCCAATTGTGCATTTTGACGCTATATTAGCTCTGATAGTTATTTTAGAAGTAATAGAGACTTTTATGCACATTCATTGCTTAGGCATCAATCACAACACTGCCAGCGTCAGTTTGCGAGAAAAACTCGCTTTTAGCGACGACCAGGTACGTTCAGCCCTCTCTCGTTTGGGATGTGGCGTCGGATTATCAACAATTAACGAGATGATTATCCTCTCCACATGCAATCGAGTAGAGATTTATGCAATTTCCACTTCTGCATCATCAAATGAACTGGAAACTTTTCTTTCTGAAATTCACAGCATCCCTCACAACGATTTAGCCCCCCATCTTTATCATCACAAAAACCAAGAAACGATTGACCATTTGCTGCATGTCGCAGCAGGATTGAATTCCCTCGTCCTCGGCGAACCACAGATTCTTGGCCAGGTGACGCACGCCCTTCAACTTGCTCGCGGACAAAATACCGTTGGGCCCATCCTTTCACGTTTCTTCCAAACCGCGATCCACGCTGGGAAACGTGCCCGCACCGAAACACTCATTGGGCGCAACCCGGCATCGGTTTCTTCGTTAGCGGCATCCTTGGCTGCGAAGAAAGTGAAAAATATCAGCGAAGCACAGGTTGTTGTACTCGGGGCAGGTGAAATGGCAGAGTTGGCTGTCGAAGCCTTACGCAAACGCGGTGCAGCGCGCATCCTTGTTGTTAATCGCACCAAAGAACGGGCGTTAGCACTGGGAGAACGATGGGGAGCAGAGTTGTCCACTTTCGAGCATCTCGCTGAAGCCTTCGAGCGTGCCGATATTTTGATCGCGTCCACTGGTGCACCTCACCCGATCGTCCATCTTCCACAAGTAGAAAAAGCCATGCAAGCGCGCCCAGAGCAACCGTTGGTGATGATCGACATCGCTGTGCCGCGCGATATTGATGCTGACGTTGGGGATTTGGCTGGTGTCAGCCTATACGATATGGACAACCTGAACGCCCAACTGGAAGACTCTCTTGCAAAACGTAGTGCCGAAGTGCCCAGCGTAGAAAGTATTCTTGCTGAAGAAAAAGACGATTTTGATGATTTTCTCTCTTCTCTCGATATGCTCCCGCTGATCGCATCTTTGAGCAAGCAAGCTGAAAATATCCGCCAAGCTGAATTAGAAAAAACCTTGCGCCGCCTGCCCGAACTTGACGCGCGCGACCGAAAACGCATTGAAGCGCTCACGCAAGCGTTGGTCAAAAAACTGATCAATACCCCCATCCGCCGATTACGCGCCGAAGCGAGCAACGGGCACGCGCCCGAGTATGCAACGGTGACGCGTGCCCTTTTCGATCTCCCCGAAAACCCAATCTTATGAAACTAACTTTTGCAACTCGCCCATCCAAACTTGCTCGTTGGCAAACTACTCATGTTATGCGCGCCCTCGAAATAGTACATCCCGACCTGACCTGCATCGAAGAAGTTTTTGTCACAAAAGGCGATAAAGTTCTCGACAAACCCCTCCCCATGATCGGCGGCAAGGGGCTTTTTACCGAAGAACTCGAAGCCGCGCTGCTTGATGGGCGCGTTGATGCCGCCGTCCATTCTCTCAAAGATTTGCCCACCGAAAACCCCGCTGGCCTCACGCTCGGCGCAATTCCTCTACGCGCTGACGTTCGTGATGCGCTCGTTTCTTCTGAAGCCTACACCCTTGAATCTCTTCCCAAAAACGCACGCGTTGGTACGAGTAGTCCCCGCCGTGCCGCGCAACTTCTCGCACAACGCCCCGACCTGCAAATCGCCGATATTCGCGGCAACGTCGATACTCGTCTCCGCAAATTGCTCGAAGGACAATATGATGCAGTTGTTTTTGCGGCAGCAGGATTGATCCGGCTCAGCTTGGATGCAGAGCTTGGAAATAGGATGCAGATTCTCAGCTTCGACGAAATGCTCCCCGCCCCCGGGCAAGGTGCGATGGCAGTCCAATGCCGCGCCGATGCGAACGTGACCCTCGGCTTGCTCACTGCGATTGAACATCTCCTCACCCGAAACGCCGTTACCGCCGAACGTGCCTTCCTCAACGGTCTCGGTGGTGGATGCGCGGTGCCGGTTGCCGCTTGTGGAGACTTTAGACCTGAGACATCAGACCTTAGATTAACGGGCTTGGTCTCGTCACCCGACGGAAAAAAGGAAGTCCGAGTTTCAGGTGAAGGAAAAGATGCCATAGAACTTGGCAAACGCCTCGCCGAAGAAGCCCTCGCACAAGGTGCTGCGAGAATCCTAAATGGCTAGATGTGCAATGCAGTTTGGCTAAAGTCTTATGTCTAAAGTCCTTATCACCCGCCCCCGCAAACAATCACAGTCCTTCGCTGATGCGTTAAGGCGTGCTGGATTTGAACCCATCTTCTTCCCCATCATCCAAATCCGCCCAATGAAAGATTTGAGCGCATTAGATGAAGCAATGGCGCAGATTGTTTCCTACGAATGGATTATCTTCTCATCCACAAATGCGGTGGATGTGTTTTTTGATTTTGTCGTGGGCGTTCAGCATGCTGCGCCCCTACAACGCCCACGATGGCCAAAAATCGCCGCGATCGGCTCAAAAACGGAAGCAAGCCTCAGGTCACGTGGCGTGGTGGTAGATTTCATCCCCGAAGAATATATCGGCGAAGCCATCCTGCCCGGACTTGGCGGTATCCAAGATAAATGGATTCTACTTCCTCGCGCCAAAGCTGCAAGAGAAGTTGTCCCGCGGGAAATCACGAAAGCGGGCGGCATCGTCCATGAGATAGCCATATACGAAACTGTGACTGCCGAACCCACCCCCACAGAATGGGATGCGTTACGAGCGGGCGTGGATGTGGTCACTTTCACCAGTCCATCTACTGTGACAAATTTTGTCAAACTGACAAAAGCGGCGGAAATTAATCCTTTTAATTTGACAGGAAATCCTGTTTTTGCCTGCATTGGCCCCATCACAGAAAAAGCTGCAAAAAAAGCTGGTTTTTCACCGATTGTGGTGGCTGAAACCTATACGACTGATGGATTAATTGACACATTGTGTAAAAAACTTTAAACACAAAGGTCACGAAGAAGCACGAAGTTTTTCTTTTTCCTTTGAGAATCTTTATGACCTTCGTGTTTAAAAAACGGAGAATAAATGACCCCTAACCTAAAATCCCGCCCCCGCCGCTTACGCCAAAGCGAAGCTCTGCGCTCAATGGTGCGGGAAACTGAACTAAACGCACGCGACTTCATCTACCCGCTTTTTGTGTGGCATGGTGACGGGCGCACACCAATTACATCAATGCCTGGCATAGATCAACTCTCCGTAGAAGAATCGGTACGAGAAGCAGAGAAAGCCGCGAAGCTGGGAATTCCTGCCGTGATTTTATTTGGTCTCCCCGCCGAAAAAGATCCGATTGGATTAGAGAACTTCGCCCCTGACGGCATCGTTCAACAATCAATTCGAGCGATTAAACGCGAAATCCCAGAAATAGTCGTCGTGACAGATGTTTGCCTTTGCGAATATACCGATCATGGACATTGTGGAATACTAAACAGTAAGGGTGGGACTGAGACCCACCCTCACCTACCAGAGGGATTTGTCCTCAACGACCCAACCCTCGATATTCTCGGCAAGGTCGCCATTTCACATGCAGAATGTGGCGCGGATATTGTTGCCCCCTCTGGCATGATGGACGGGATGGTTTCTGTCATCCGTTCCTCGCTGGATAATGCCAAATTCGAGAGTATACCCATTATGTCTTACGCCGTGAAATATGCTTCGGCATATTACGGTCCCTTCCGCGACGCGGCAGATGGCGCACCAAAATTTGGAGACCGAAAATCTCACCAGATGGATCCAGCCAACGTCAAAGAAGCCTTGCGTGAAGCGAAACTTGACGTGGATGAAGGCGCGGATATGCTCATGGTCAAACCTGCGCTCGCATATCTCGATGTCATCCGCACTGTCAAGAATGCTTTCCTCGAACTCCCGATGGCGGCGTATAACGTCAGCGGCGAGTACGCGATGGTCAAAGCCGCCGCCGCAAATGGTTGGATTGACGAGCAAAAAGTCACCCTCGAAACCCTGCTTTCGATGAAGCGGGCCGGAGCAGATTTAATCATCACCTATCACGCGCTGGATGCGGCGGGATGGTTGAAGTAATTAAAATAATTTTGTGGTGGTTGAGTAGCCCCGAATGCACCTAGAGGGGCGTATCGAAACCACAAAACGGATATTCAACAAATAATGGTTTCGATACGCCGACGTGTCCTTGATGCTTCTGCAAGAAAAAGCATCGGCTACTCAACCAACAAATATCTAGGAGTAATTTATGACGGTATCTAAAAACTTGAGCGAACGCGCAGCAACCGAACGCGGTCAACGCGACCAGCGCATGGTCATCGCCGATTTCGATCAATCCCCCTTCACCATCGCCTGGGAAGTCACCCGCGCCTGCGCCTACGCCTGCGTCCACTGCCGAGCCGATGCAATGCACCACCGCGATCCAAATGAGCTTTCAACCGATGAAGCAAAATCCCTGATTGACGATTTGACTGGATTCGGCTCCCCGATTTTGATCTTTACCGGCGGTGACCCGATGATGCGCCCCGACTTAGCCGAGCTAATTTCATACGCAGCCGAAAGTGGCCTCCGTTGTTCATTAACGCCGACAGCGACAGCTTTACCCACTAAAAAACGCCTCGAAGAAGTACGTGATGCCGGAATTCGCCGCATTGCCCTAAGCCTCGACGCTCCCCACGCAGATGTACATGATGATTTCCGCAAGGTGAATGGCTCATGGCAGCGCACAATGGATATTCTCCACCGCGCCCAAGAAGTCGAGATTAGCGTACAGGTCAACACGACCGTAGCCAAGCATAATATCGACATTCTCGAAGAGATGGTTCCCTTCATTGAAGAAGTCAAAGCGGTGCAATGGTCGGTTTTCTTCCTCGTCCCGACCGGACGGGCGATGATAGATCAAATGATTTCCGCAGAAGAACACGAGCGCACTTTCAACTGGCTTTACGACCTCTCCAAAGTCGCGCCCTTTGATATCAAAGCCACCGCCGCGCAGATGTATCGCCGTGTCGCTATTGAGCGAAAACGCGCAGAGCAAGGCGACGATAAACCTGTCACCTTCCAAGGTGCAGGGTTCCAATACGAAGATGGATTAAATCGCCCGAAGAAAGGCGTAAATGATGGGAACGGTTTCCTCTTCATCTCGCATACTGGCGAAATTCAACCATCTGGTTTTTTACCTGTCACCGCTGGGATGGTGCGCGACGATAATATCGTTGATGTCTATCGTAATCACGAGATTTTCAAGAACTTACGCGATTACTCTAAGCTCAAAGGCGTTTGCCGTGACTGCGAATATCGCGAAGTTTGCGGTGGTCAGCGCGGACGTGCCTACGGCGTAACCGGTGACTATATGGAAAGCGACCCAGCTTGTGTGCTGGTTGCGAATGCAAAATAATAATTGTAAGGGCGGGTCTGAGACCCACCCCTACAAAACCAATAATAAACTATGACAAACACATCTGAAAACTCCCGCTTCATGAAAGCCTGCCGCCTCGAACCCGTTGATGCAACTCCTGTCTGGTTTATGCGTCAGGCGGGGCGATATATGCCCGAATACCGCAAACTCCGTGAGAAATACACCCTGCTTGAGATGGTCGCACAGCCAGAGCTTGCCGCTGAAGTGACTCTCCAGCCAATTAAGGCTTTCGGCATGGATGCGGCAATTCTCTTCGCCGACATTCTTCTCCCCCTCCAGCCAATGGGCGTGGATTTTGAATTTGTGCCCGGGAAGGGTCCCCAAGTCCAGTATCCGGTTCGCACGGCAGCGGATGTTGCCGCGCTAAAGCCTGTCGAAGCGGAAGCAAGTTTGGGTCACGTTATGGACGCGATTCGCATCCTGCGCGGCGAGCTGACAGACACCCCATTAATCGGTTTTTGCGGCGCACCCTTCACAGTCGCATCCTATATGATTGAAGGCGGTCCATCGAAAGATTATAAAATGGCGAAGTCGATGATGTATAACACGCCCGAAGTTTGGCACGCGTTTATGGAGAAGTTGACGGCGGTTTTGATCGATTATTTGACGGCGCAAATTCGTGCGGGGGCGCAGGTGGTGCAACTTTTTGACTCGTGGGTGGGTGCGCTCAATCCGCAGGATTACGAGACTTTTGCGCTGCCCTACTCGAAAAAAGTGCTGGATGCGGCGCACGCAACTGGCGTGCCGGTGATCCACTTTGGCGTGGGGGCGACAACTTTGCTGCCCCTAATGAAAAAAGCTGGCGGTGATATTTTGGGGCTAGATTGGCGCATCCCGCTTGATGATGGTTGGAAAATTATCGGTCACGATCGTGGCGTGCAAGGAAATCTCGACCCCGTAACGCTTTTCTCCACCCCTGAACTGCTGGAAAAACGCGTAAAAGATATTTTGCGCCGCGCCGATAACCGCCCCGGACATATTTTCAACGTCGGGCATGGCATCTTGCAACATACGCCGAATGAGAATGTCAAGGCGGTTGTTGAGATGGTGCATGAGTTTAGTAAACGCTAAAAAGGCTCACCACAAAGACACAGAGAGCACAAAGTTTTTCTTTGTGACCACAAAGAATTCTTCGTGTACTTCGTGCCTTTGTGATAAAAAAACATAAACCTATGAGATTAATAATAATCGGCGGCGGCATAGCGGGACTCTCCGCAGCCTACTACGCTCAAAAGAATCACCCTGAAGCCAAAATCACCCTCCTCGAAGCGGATTCGCATTGGGGTGGAAAACTCATCACCGACCGCGTGGATGGATTCGTCATCGAAGGCGGTCCCGATACCTTCCTCGCCACCAAAACTTGGGGCGTGGAACTCTGCAAAGAACTTGGTATCGCCGACCGGCTGCACGGCACCAACCCCGAAGCCAAAAACACCTACGTTTTGCATAAAAATCGTCTCGAAAGCCTCCCAGACGGTCTCGCCATGATGATTCCCGGCAAAGTCATGCCCATGCTCAAATCCCGCCTCCTCAACTGGGCGCAAAAACTCCGCATCGGTCTCGATTTCCTCATCCCCGTCAAAAAAGGCGATGCAGATGAAAGCCTCGGCTCTTTCGTCTCCCGCCGCATGGGGCGCGCCACCTATGAAAATCTCATCGAGCCGCTCATGTCCGGCATCTACGCTGGCGATGGCGATAAGCTCTCGCTCCAATCCACCTTTCCATTTTTGCGCGATTTTGAGCGCAAATACGGAAGCCTCGCGCTCGGTGCGATGAAAATGTACCGCGCCCGCGTCAAATCTCAGAAAAATCGTGGCTCACGCTCCATTTTTCTGACCCCTACCACCGGTCTCGCCGAAATGACCGAAGCGATCGTTGCCTATCTCAAAGAAAACAATGCGGATTTACGCTTGAATTCTCCCGTTTCACGCATCACGCATCACGATTCACGTTATCAAGTGGGATTGGCAGTTGGTGCCACCCTCGAAGCAGATTCCCTTATTTTAGCAACCCCCGCCTACGTGACCGGGGAACTGCTCGCCTCGCCCTTGCCCGAACTTGCTGAGGTCTTAAAGAGCATCCCCTATGTGTCAACAGCGACCGTTTCCCTAGCCTACAAGCTGACAGATCTCCCCCACCCCCTAGACGGATACGGCTACGTCATCCCCCGCCGCGAAGGGCGCAGAGCTTTAGCCTGCACCTGGACATCCACCAAATTCCCCCACCGTGCCCCCGAAGGTCATGCCCTTTTGCGCGTCTTCGTCGGGCGTGCCGGGCAAGAAGATGAAATTCCCTGGGATGATGCCAGCCTACTAGAAATTGCCCGTGAAGAACTGGCTCTAACCCTCGGCATCACCGCCGATCCGCTCGTCAGCCGCGTCTTCATCTGGGAGAAAGCGATGCCCCAATATAATCTCGGTCATCCCGAAAAGTTGACACAGATTGATGCCGCGCTAGAAGAAATGCCCAATTTAGCCTTCGCAGGGAATGGCTACCGAGGCATCGGCATCCCCGATTGTATTCATTCGGGCGAACTTGCTGTAGAGAAAATCTTTAAACACGAAGAGCACGAAGAAACACAAAGTTATTAAAATAACAAAAGTCAGAACTCCATTGCATCTAACAGATGCGTTGCAGTTCGGGTTTAACAAACACGCGCGCTTCTGCTAGACCCGATGTGCAACACATCCAAAAGCAGATGCAATGCACATCTAGCACCCCCAACCTGCACCCCATATTTCGGAGAAATCATGAACATCCAAAGATCAATCGAACTCTTTTCAAAAGCCAAAACCCTCCTCCCCGGTGGCGTGGATTCACCTGTTCGCGCGTTCAACGCGGTGGGCGGACAACCGCTCTTCATCGAGCGCGGTGAAGGCGCGCATATCTACGATGTGGACGGCAATCAATATATTGACTACGTTCTTTCGTGGGGACCGTTAATTCTCGGTCACGCGCATCCGCTTGTCGTGGAATCGATACAAAAGGCGGCATCTTTGGGCACATCTTACGGCGCGCCAAGTCCACTTGAATTGGATTTAGCAGAACTCGTAATGGAGCTAATGCCCAATATTGAGATGCTACGCTTCGTCAACTCTGGCACTGAAGCGACTATGACCGCGCTTCGTCTGGCACGTGCCTATACCAAACGCGACAAAATCATCAAGTTCGAAGGCTGCTATCACGGTCATGCAGATATGCTTCTCGTGCAGGCTGGCTCTGGCGTGGCGACTCTTGGTCTGCCCGATTCCCCTGGCGTGCCTGCATCTACAACTAAAGATACGCTCGTAGCACGTTTTAATGATCTTGATTCTGTCGAAGCTCTCTTCATGCAATTCCCTGGTGAAATTTCGGCGATTATCGTTGAGCCTGTTGCGGGGAATATGGGCGTTGTCCCACCTGCGGAAGGGTTTTTAGAGGGTTTACGAAAAATTACTACTGAAAATGGTGCATTACTCATTTTTGACGAAGTAATGACCGGATTCCGTGCCCATCTCAATGGAGCGCAAGCTCGCTACAACATCGTTCCAGATTTGACGACGCTCGGCAAAGTGATCGGTGGCGGCCTGCCCGTTGGGGCATATGGCGGAAAACGTGAGATTATGCAGATGGTTGCTCCAGTTGGTCCGATGTATCAGGCGGGGACGCTATCAGGGAATCCACTGGCAATGATGGCGGGAATCGCGACGCTGGGCGAGCTGAAAAAAGATGGGGCTTGGCAGATTCTTGAAAACGCGGCAGCAAGTTTAGGCGCAGGAGTGAAATCGGCGGCGGATGCCGCAGGAATCCCCATCCAACAAACCCGAGTTGGGACAATGTTCAGCACCTTTTTCAGCGAAACAGTCCCCCAAGATTGGTCAACGGTTGGCAAATCCGATACCGAAAGATTTGGCAAATTCTTTACTGCAATGCTAAAAAATGGCGTATATCTCGCCCCCTCACAATTTGAAGCGGGATTTGTTTCAACGATGCATACGCCTAAAGTCATTGAAGAAACCGTTGCAGCAATAGAAGAATCATTCAAATCACTTTAGCAAAGAAATAACATAAAAAAACACCATCATTTTTTGATGGTGTTTTTCTTTGCCAACTTTGGGGTAATCAGCGGTAAAGATATGGTCGGGGCGCCCGGATTTGAACCGGGGACCCCCGCGTCCCAAACGCGGTGCGCTGGCCGGACTGCGCTACGCCCCGAGCGGAGAATAGTATAATCCCAAGCATGGATAAACGTCAAGCACACATTATTTTTTTATGGGTTACCGTAATTCTCACCTGGATTTCGGCATGTACACCCTTAAATACACCTGCACCCGCCCCCATGGCAACACCCACTTTATCGGCTAGCCCAACTCCGTCCACGCCCACCGTGGTGGCGTCCACGCCAACGCCGGCAGGATGTATTGAGCAGCGAGGGCAAGTTCATCGGGTCACGTTTGATTCGGCGGCATTGCCGCAATTCCACATTTACCTCCCCGCTTGTTATGATGCAAATCTCGAAACGCATTATCCCGTCCTCTATCTGCTACACGGGCAGGGCTTCAATGATGACCAGTGGCTGCGTTTGGGCGTTGCAGAGAGGGCAGACCGCGTGATGAGCGCAGAGGAAATCTCTGCGTATTTGATCGTGATGCCTTTCGATAAAGCCTCCTGGCGAAACGTGGATGATGATGAGTTTGGCGAAGTCTTGGTGAATGAGTTGCTTCCCTATATCGATGAAAACTACCGTACTTTGCCAACCAGAAATAAACGCGCCGTAGGCGGTCTTTCACGTGGGGCGGGCTGGGCGATCCGTTATGGGCTCAAGCGATGGAAACTTTTTGGTGCCTTTGGCGGGCACTCAGCAGCAATCTTTTATAAAGATTATTCGAGGCTCGATGATTGGCTGGCGGAAATTCCATCGAATGCTTTGCCAAAAATTTATCTGGATATCGGCGATCAGGATAAGGAACGCGGCTCTATACTTCAATTTGTTGATTTGCTCACAGAAGAGGGTGTTCCGCATGAGTGGCGGCTTTATACAGGAAATCACGATGAGATTTATTGGGCTACACATACAGAGGAATATTTGCGCTGGTATGGGGAAGTGCTTGAATAATTCGTAATACGCAATACGCCCCATCTTTGCATCTTCGCACTTTCCCTCGTATAATCTCCCCCATGTCACTAAAAATAGAAGAAGTTCAACATATAGCCAAACTCGCCAAACTCGATTTGAGCGATGGTGAAATCGCCCGCTACCGAGAGCAACTCTCCGATATTCTCGACCATATCGCCAAGCTCAATGAGTTGGATACCTCTGGCATCTCTCCGATGGCGAACGTCATTGTAGGCGCCAGCCCGCTTCGTGCGGATGAATCCCGCCCATCCCTGCCGCGTGAAAAATTATTACAAAATGCACCGGATGCGGAAAAAGGACAGTTCAAAGTACCATCTGTCTTTGGGGAGAAAAAGAAATGAAAACCCTAAAAGAATTACAGGATGGAAAAACGACGAGTCGCGCTTTGACCAAGGCTTGCTTGGCGCGTGTAGAAGCATTGGATTCATCCCTGCACGCTTTTCTGCATGTTGACGAATCCGCACCCGAACGTGCCAGCCAAGTGGACAAAGAATCTCCGCTCGCTGGTTTGCCCATCGCTGTCAAAGATATTCTGATGGTCGAGGGGATGCCCGCCACCTGTGGCTCAAAAATTCTCGAAGGCTTTATGCCTCCCTTCACTGCCACATCTGTCAAAAAGCTGCAAGATGCAGGCGCGGTCATTATCGGCAAGACCAATACCGACGAATTCGCGATGGGGTCATCGACAGAAAATTCTGCGTATGGCGTCACGCATAATCCCTGGAATTTAGACCGCGTCCCCGGCGGCTCCTCGGGTGGGAGCGCGGCAGCCGTTGCAGCGGGAATCGTCCCGGCTGCATTGGGCACAGACACAGGCGGCTCGATCCGTCAGCCCGCATCCTTTTGCGGGATCAGTGGCATCAAACCGACTTATGGACGCGTATCCCGTTACGGGTTGGCAGCTTATGGCTCTTCATTAGATTCTGTTGGTATTTTAGGGCGTTCTGTAGATGATCTTATTCCGCTCTTTGAGGTGATGGTCGGCAAAGATCCACTCGATGCAACGACGGTGGATGCTCCATCCATAACGAGAAAATTATCAGCCGAATCGCTTGTGGGTACGCGTATCGGTGTCCCGGCAGAGTATTTTGTTAAAGGGATACAAGCCGAGGTCGAGGAGCGTGTCCGTGAAGCGATCAAGATGTTGAAAATGCTCGGAGCTGAGATTATCCCTATTAATCTCCCCCACACCGAATACGCGCTTCCCGTTTATTATATTTTGGCTCCAGCCGAGGCATCTGCTAATTTGGCGCGCTACGATGGCATCCGTTATACACCGCGTGAAGGCGAGAAAAGCTTGGAAGATGTCTACCGCCAAACACGCGGAAAACACTTCGGCGCAGAAGTTGAACGACGTATTATGCTAGGGACTTACGCGCTTTCGGCAGGCTATTATGATGCTTATTATGGGCAGGCACAAAAGGTGCGCACGCTGATAAGGCGCGATTTTGAAGAGGCATTTAAAAATGTTGATGCAATTGCTGCGCCTATTGCGCCAACGACAGCTTTTGAGATCGGCTCTCATGGTGATGATCCGCTAGCGATGTATCTCGAAGATATTTTCACGCTCCCCGCAAATTTGGCCGGTGTTCCTGGCTTGGCATTACCCGTCGGTTTTGATGGTGATAATATGCCGATCGGGATGCAGTTGATGGGCGCACCATTTAGTGAAGAGAATTTATTTGCCATTGGGCGAGCCTATCAGGGCGCGACAGATTGGCATAAGGAAAAACCGAATATTGGATAGAGAATCCACGAAGGGACACGAAGACACACTAAAAAGAGCAGCGCAAAGCGCTGCTCTTAAAAACTTCGTGCTCATTCGTGTGACTTCGTGGAAGAAAAAAGGAAACCAATGAATATCTTTCTAACAGGCGGAGCAGGCTATATTGGTTCTGCAACCACTGAAGCATTGCTCAAAGCGGGACATCATGTCACGGTTTATGATTCGCTCGTTACGGGTCATCAGCAAGCTGTACCAAAAGACGCTGTTTTCATCCACGCCGATTTAGGCGATGAAGATGCCGTAAAATCCGCGCTGGCAACGAAGAAATTTAACGCAGTCATGCACTTCGCCGCGTTTATCGAAGCTGGCGAGAGTATGAAAAACCCGGGGAAATTTATCCAGAATAATTTGGTCAATTCTTCTCGACTTATCGAAGCCGCAACACGTGCAGGTGTGGGGCGTTTCGTCCTTTCGTCTACGGCGGCGGTTTACCAATCGAGTGACGAGCCACTGAGCGAAGAATCTCCGCTCGGCCCCACCAACACTTACGGCTATACCAAACTTGCCGTTGAGCGTATCCTTGAATGGTATCGAGAAATTCATGGGCTGCATTTTGCCGCCTTGCGCTATTTCAATGCTTCGGGCGCATTGCCCGGTCGCGGCGAGGCGCATCAGCCAGAGTCGCATCTCATTCCGCTTGTTTTGCAAGTTGCGCTCGGGCAACGCGAAACCATCGGCATTTACGGAACTGATTACCCCACCCCAGACGGGACGGCAATCCGTGATTATATCCATATCGCCGATCTGGTTTCAGCACATCTCTTGGCATTGGATGCTCTTTCCGAGCAGGATAAACTGGTCTTCAACATCGGCACCGGGACAGGATATTCCGTTAAAGAAGTCATCGAAACGGCACGCTCCGTGACCCAGCACTTGATACCGGCTGTGGAGACTCCTCGCCGCCCCGGCGACCCGGCGCGACTCGTTGCATCCTCATCGAAAATCCAACGCGAGCTTGGGTGGAAGGCAGAAAATTCAAGTTTAGAAAACATCCTGGAAACAGCGTGGACGTGGCATGAGTCGCATCCAAATGGATATAAGTAGATTTAGCCAATAGGTTTTGCTATGGTAGAAAAGCTTGGTTCATTTTTTCGTCCACGTGGAATAAGCATTTTTATTTTTCTGCTATTGGTGTTCTTAATGCCAGTGCTCTATATTTATTCTGAGCATGATCGAACAAACTATCTCCCCGGAGAAAAACAACACTGGACGATGAAATCAACTCAGTATGTGAGTATCTACAAGGAGTATTTCTTTCATACAGATGGTGATATTGAAGAGTTTTTTGTAATCACAGAGAGAGATTATTTCACTAATTATGTCGGCATCCCCTTGCTTTTTCTTTATTACTCCATCGCATCGGGTATTAATAAATTTATTCGCCAAAAAAGAAACTAGGTTTTAATCCGTGTCTTCCGCGTTTTTCCATATACCAAAAGTAACAGGAGCAAAATGTTAACCTTCTTCGTCGTCCTGATCGGATGGATATTCTCTCTCAGCTTTCATGAGTTCTCTCATGCTTTAGTCGCCTATTATGGCGGCGATACGAGCGTGCGTGAAAAAGGATATTTGACTTTTAATCCGCTCAAATATACGCACCCTGTATACTCAATTGCCTTGCCGCTTCTTTTCCTCTTCATGGGCGGGATTGGGCTACCCGGTGGCGCTGTCTATATCGAAACTTGGCGTTTACGTGGCCCAAAATGGAGAAGTGCAGTTTCGTTAGCGGGACCAGCTGCTAATTTCATTTTGATTATCGTGTTGGCATTTATCTTGCAATTTGCACCTTCTACATCAACAGGCATTTTCCCAGGTCTCGCTTTTCTGGCTTTATTGCAAATCTACGCCGTGATCTTGAATCTCATCCCCGTCCCGCCCTTTGACGGATTTGGCGCGATAGAGCCATATCTTAGCCAAGAGATTTTGGATAAAATCGAGCCCATTCGCGGGATGATGATCTGGGTCGTAATAGCTGCCCTTTGGTATGTCCCCTCTGTCAGCGAGGCTTTTTCTACGCTCATTTTCTCTATTGCTCAGTTCTTCAACTTCCCTTTTGACTTGATTGCAATAGGCTATCAACAATTCTTTTTCTGGAAATGATTTATATTATGATTTTATCCTTTGTGTTGGTTGAGTAGCTCGAAGCGGAGCGAAGAGCGTATCGAAACCACAAAAGCAGTTTTTTTAGGTATTATTGGTTTCGATTCGGCGAGAAATATCGCCTACTCAACCAACACAGATACATTTATGCAAACTATACCCGAACAAACACCCACCCCCACCTTTCACGTCGATAAAATCCCCATCTACGGCGATGCACTTCTTGCCCCGATGATGGGCTTTTCGGATCTGCCCTATCGCTCTCTTTGCCGTGAGTTGGGGTCTTCTATTAGTTATACAGAATTTGCGCGCGCTGAGGGATTGATCCACAATATGCGGCGCGTATCTGAAAAGCTGATCTATCGCGAAGATGAGCGTCCGATTGCTTTTCAGATCTATACACACGACATTGATTATATGGTCAATGCCGCGCTGAAAATTCAGGAACTAAAGCCCGACTTCATCGACATCAATATGGGCTGCCCAACCAAAGCGATTGCAAATAGCGGTGCAGGCGTTGGGCTGATGCGGACTCCAATAAAAGTAGCGCATCTTTTTAAACGCCTCGTCAAAGAATTGGACATACCCATTACAGCAAAAATCAGAATGGGTTGGGACGATTGTCAGAACTACAAATTGATCTCACGCATTGTTGAAGAAGCAGGCGCGTCCTTAATCGCCATCCACGGACGGACGCGAGAAGGTGGGCGTGAGCGAGATGCAAATTGGGATGTAATTGGCGAGGTGAAGCAAACGGTCAATATCCCCGTAATCGGGAATGGAGATGTGAAGATCGTTGCAGATATTGAGAAGATGAAGAAACACACCGGCTGCGATGGCGTCATGATCGGCAGAGCCGCGATCGGAAACCCGTGGATATTTTCTGGCAAAGACCGGCATGAAGTTACCTTCGAGGAAGTTCAAGAAATGATGGTTAAGCACCTCGACAGAAATTTGGAATTTTATGGGGAGAAGTTGGGGATCAACCTCTTCCGCAAGCACGTGGTGCAATATATTGCGCCAATGAAAACGACACGCCGTTATAGGCGCGATTTGCTGACACGAGAAACTAAGGAAGAGTTTTTGATTTTATTAGGGCAAATTTATGAAAATCTGGTGAAGTAAAAAATACTGTCCAAGGGACAGAGGGGGCTAAAAAACGGTAGCAAGCCAAAATCACGAGCGATTCCCCCCTTCCAAATCCAATAAATGGGAGTATAATCTCCGCCGCTATTTTTTTGACGTCCAGATGGGCGTCATTTTCTTTGAGGATAGAATGAACACTTCGAAATTCAAACATGCCTTATTTGGCGAACCTTTCCCGACCAGCATGGCGCTCCATGAACGCCTGGATAAAGTGCGCGGTTTGGCAATTTTTGCCTCCGACCCGATCAGCAGTAACGCCTACGCAACCGAAGCCGTGATGAGTATTTTGATCGTCATGGGCAGCGGCGCGCTCGCCATGACGATGCCCATCGTCATGGCGATTGCCGCGCTGGTTTTGATCGTGGTTTTTAGCTATATCCAGACCATTTTACATTACCCAAATGGCGGTGGCTCCTATATCGTTGCGAAAGATAATCTTGGCACGCTGCCCTCGCTGATCGCGGCAGGTGCGTTGTTAACCGATTATTCGCTCACGGTTTCTGTCTCGGTTTCGGCTGGGATCAGAGCGATTGTCTCCGCTTTTCCGGATATTTACGATTACCGCGTTTTGCTCGCGTTGGGGACAATTGCGCTGCTCACGTGGATGAACTTGCGTGGCGTCCGAGAAAGTGGTTCTGTCTTTGCACTTCCTACCTATGCCTTTATCGGCGGCGTATTCTTGATCATCGTGATCGGCTTGGCGCGCAGCTTTGAGCTTTTTGGTGCTGCTCCTATCGTTCCACAAGCCATTTCCGGCGAGATGCTGACCGAAGACCTGACGCAACTCGGCATGATCTGGATTTTGCTACGCGCCTTTGCGGCAGGCTGTACCGCCTTGACAGGCATCGAAGCGATCAGTGATGGCGTGCAGGCTTTCCAGCCACCTGAGTCAAAAAATGCTGCCCAAACAATGGTCGCGATGGGCATCATCGCAATGACGCTTTTCGTAGGCATCAGCTTTTTGTCCACGCGCCTGAACTTGATTCCTGCACATCACGATAGCTTGCTTTCACAACTGACGCGCACAATTGCTGGTGAGGGTTTCCTTTATTATTGGGTGCAAATCTTTACCATGCTGATCCTTGTCTTGGCTGCAAATACTGGCTACCAGGATTTCCCCCGTCTCGGCTATTTTCTTGCCCGTGATAAATTCATGCCCCGCTGGATGACCAACCAAGGCGACCGCCTCGTCTTCAACGGCGGCATCATCACTTTGGCGATCATTTCTTCAATTGTTGTCATCATCTTTCAGGCAGATGAATTTGCAATGCTGCCCCTTTACGCCATCGGCGTTATGCTCAGCTTCACCATCTCGCAAGCGGGGATGGTCAAATTAATGAGCAAAGTCTCGAAACTAAAACCTGGTGAAACGCTCGACACACTCGAAACACATCTCCATCATGAAAAAGGCTGGCAATGGAAACGGATTGTCAATGCGGTCGGTGCCCTCACAACCGCGATCGTTTTTGTCGTGCTGGTCGTGACCAAATTTGCCGAAGGCGCGTGGATCATCGTCGTCGTTATCCCGCTCATTATCTATATGTTCTACAGTATAAATCAGCATTATGCCTCTGTTGCAAATTCACTCAGCACACGCACCATCGAAGAACGTGAGATCAGCGATGTCGCTGATGTAGTCATCCTCCCGATTGGCGATGTACATCGTGGCACCCTTCGCGCGCTTCAATTTGCGGAAAAAATCTCCAGCGATGTGCGCGCTGTCTACATTTCTACCGACCCCTCGCTCAAAGAACGCTTCCTGCAACGCTGGAAGAAATTCCCCACACTGACGGAAAAAGTCAACCTGATCGGGATTGATTACGACTACCGCGATTTCCTAACCCCGCTGATCGAATATATTGAACAGGTCAACAATGTAGAATTCCCCGACCACTCGATCACGGTTGTTATTCCGGAAATCCTGACCAACTCTCTTACATCCAGCGTGCTGCATAATAAAACAGCCCTGCTCTTGCGGAATCGTCTCCGACAGAATCTCGACATCATTATCATTGAGATTCCGCTCCACATTCTGCCGCCAGAGAAAAAGCCAGAATTTGAGATTAGTGGAGTAGCAGACGAAGTAGACGCCCCGCTCGACGACGAGGAGCCTGCTTCCGATTAAAAAGCGTATTTTCCCATAAACACCGAGACCTGACAGGTTTTAAAAACCTGTCAGGTCTTTTTATGTTCCGCAAGGGCGCCCCTTTGCTTTATACAAAAAACTGTTAGCTTTATCAAACAGCTTCTGTAAACTCTTTTCATCCAAATGTGTCGCCCCTACGCCAACTCCACAATCTCCTTCAACGCCTCTCCCAACTTCCTAATCTCTTCAATTGTGTTGTAATGCGTTGCCCCAACGCGTACCATCCCGCCGCTGCCTTCAAGACCGAGTCTTTCGGTGATATTGAGGGCGTAGTAATTTCCATCCCATACGTAGATATCGCGCTTACCCAATTCTTCCGCTACCTTGCGGGGATGCAAATCTCCGAGACGGAAAGAGAAGGTTGCCACGCGTTCTTCGGTTTTAAGCGGGTCGCTGGGACCATATAATCTCAAGCCAGGGACAGATTCCAGAGTAGCGAGCAGAGCCTGATTGAGCTCTTGTTCGTATGCACCGATGGCGGTCATCGCTTTTTTGAGAGTCAGCGTGCGTCCCGTGTAATCCTTTTCAGGGAAATCATACTCCCCACCAAACTCATTCCCGATCCATTCAAAATACTCGATTGTGCCAAGAACACCAGCAATCCCCTCGTGGTTTTGCGTGCCTGTCTCAAATTTACTCGGCAGATGATTGCTCGCCGGACGCACTTTATAGGCTTTCAATTCCTCGAGTAAATTCTTTTTGCCATAGAGAACGCCCGCATGGGGACCAAAGTATTTATAGGGGGAGGAAACAAGAAAATCGGCATCAATATCCTGCACATCAATCACGCCATGTGGGGCATATTGGACAGCGTCCACGTAGATCATTGTGCCAGTTTCGTGCGCCATTTTGATGATTTTCTTGATCGGGTTGATCGTCCCCAAAGAGTTGGAGGCATAACCGACCGCGAGAAATTTTGGCTTCCGCACAAGGGCGCGCTGGAGTTCGTCGAGATTTAGCGTCCCGTCTTCCACATCGAAGCCGACCCAGTTGACGCTGGCACCACGATCTTCGGCGGCAAGCAACCAGGGGGTCACGTTTGCATCGTGGTCGAGGCGCGTCACGACAATCTCGTCACCCGCATCCCACATCCGAGAAATCGAACGGCTGAGATGCAGAGTCAGCGTGGTCATATTATTGCCAAAAACAATTTCTTCGGAGCTGGCGGCGTTATAAAAATCCGCCATTGCCTGATGCGCCTCGTCGAGTACGACATCCGACGCCGCACTGGTCGCAAATGCGCCCTCGTGATTGGCATTGCAATCGACGAGGTAGGCGGTCATACGGTCGAGACTTTGTTGGCAAATTTGCGTGCCACCAGGGCCATCAAAAAAGATGGCGGGGCGGGCAAGAGCTGGGAATTGAGCACGAATTTTGGGGATATTGAGAGACATATTTTCTCCTGAAAACTTGAAAAACGGATAGTAAATTTGTATACTTAAATTGTAATCGAGAAAAGGAGGTTCTGATGTTTAAGAATATTCTTTTGGGCGTTGATGGTTCCAAACACTCGTTGCATGCGGCACAAAAAGCGGCGGGGTTGGCAATTTGCCTGGAATCCGATATATGGATCGTCGTTGCCCATCCTACTGTCCCTGCTTATTTGGGCGAACCCAATTTTCAAGACGCAATTGTAGCCCGCCTGACAGAATCTAAAAAGATTATGGAAGAAGCGATAGAAGCTGTTGGGGAAATCCCTGGAGAAGTCCATACCGAAATTTTGGAAGGTTCTGCGGCAGAGGTGGTTTTGAATGTTGCCAATGTGCGCCATATTGACCTAATCGTAATGGGTTCGCGCGGGCACGGCAAATTGCGCGGTCTGCTTTTGGGCAGCCAGTCGCAAAAAGTTTTGCAGCACGCACCCTGCCCGGTGATGATCGTTCGCTAGGGTTGAAAGTTTAAGGTTCAAGATTGGAAGTTTTTTTCTGCAGACGCAAAATCTTCTGGGGTGTTTAGATTCCAGAATGTAAGCCCATCGGGGTTGAATACGGCGCTTTCTTCAGGCGAAAGCGCATGAACTTTGACTTGGTCGAACCACGAAATCACCTTCCATTTATCGGCATCCAGCGCGGCTTCAATCGGAGGGATACAAGCATCTCGGCGATAAAGGGCGTGGAGCGGCTCGTAACCATATTCCGTTTTTGGGATGACGATATCCGCACCAGACGTGACGATGAGCTTGCTTGCCGTTAAAAAGAATTGGTCGCTGGCAAAAGGCATATCACATGCCACTACCGCGACGAGATCGCCTTTAGCGGCAGATAATGCGGTATAGAGTCCGCCCAATGCACCGCGACCAAGCCTAAGGTCAGGGGCGAGACCCGCATCCAGAAAAGAATAATCTTCGGGGGTATTGGTGGTGACGATAATCTCATCCGCAATCGGGGCGAGTCTATCCATCAGATATTGAATCAAAGGAACGCCACGAAAAGGCATCAGGGCTTTATCTTTTCCCATGCGGCTTGATTTGCCGCCAGCTTGGATGGCGAGAGTTAGCATGGCTGTATTATACTCATTGTAGATAATTAAGCTTGTAGAAATCCTGAGAGCAATGCTCCGCATTGCGATTAGAAAAAACGAATAGTGAAAGGCTCTGAATATGCAAATAAAAGTTATTGTCCCTGCAACCACCGCCAATCTCGGGCCAGGATTCGATGCGCTCGGATTGGCTTTGAATTTATGGAATGAAGCGACCTTTGCCTGCACCAGTGATAGCAGCATTTCTGTCACAGTTAAGGGTGAAGGGGAGGAAACGCTCCCCAAAAATGCAGATAATGCCATCGCAGAAGCCGCGCTAATGATCTATGATCTGGCCGGAAAAACTTGCAAGGGCTTGAAGATCGACTGCATTAACCGCATCCCGCTTGGCTCTGGGATGGGCTCCAGCTCTGCCGCTATGCTAACGGGGATGTTGGGGGCAAATGGTTTACTGGGCAATCCTTTTACGGATGAAGAAATTTTGAAGCTGGCAATCGAAACCGAAGGACACCCCGATAATGTTGCTCCGGCAATGTTGGGAGGACTGGTGGCATCTATTTTGCATAAGGAGCGGGTCATCTCAATGAGGCTTCCGACCAAAGCCAATCGTGGTCCCATCCATGCGACTCTGGCTCTGCCCGATTTTGATTTTCCCACCAGTCAGGCGCGCGCAATTTTACCAAAAGATGTGACACGTGTAGATGCCATCCACAATTTGAGCCGTGTTGTTTTGGTAACAGAGGCATTACGAACAGGGAATATGGAATTGCTGGGAATCGCGATGAAAGACAGTTTACATCAACCCTATAGGCTAAAATTAATTCCGGGTGCAATTAGCGCGCTAAAAGCCGGGAAGGAAGCAGGCGCTTCAGCTGTCGCGCTTTCTGGCGCTGGACCCAGCTTAATCGCGTTTTCACCCAAAGAAGACGAGGCTATCGGTGCCGCGATGAAAAGAGAATTTAAAGCTGCAGGCTTGGGTGTACGCATTTTTGAGCTGGGAACAAGTTATGAAGGGGCAGAAGTGACGATTATATAGAAAAGAAGGGAAGTGATGAATTTAGACCAAAAACTCGATGCATTAACCGCTCACGGCACACTTTATGAAAAACTGGATGATAAAGCCCTGCGCTGTTTCGCGTGTGGGCATCGGTGCTTAATCCGTGAAGGGAAGCGCGGGGTTTGCCAAGTACGTTTCAACGTAGACGGTGAGTTACGCGTCCCGTGGGGATATGTTGTCGCGCTGCAAGCAGACCCGATTGAGAAGAAACCCCTCTATCATTTTCTCTCTGGCGAAAACGCGCTTTCCTTCGGGATGCTGGGCTGCGACCTGCATTGCGACTATTGTCAGAACTGGTTTACATCCCAAGCTATGCGAGACCCTGCATCTGAGCGTGCCGGGCAGCTGGTGCGTGAAACGAGCGCGGCGCAGTTAATCTCCTTGGCGCAACAAACTGATTCTAAAATTATCGCCTCTACCTATAATGAGCCACTTATCACGTCAGAATGGGCGGTAGAGATTTTCAGAGAAGCGCAAAAAGCGGGGCTAAAAACGGCGATGATTTCTAATGGGCACGCTACGCCTGAAGCTCTTGATTATCTAGCTCCTCATCTCGATGGCTATAAAATCGACTTAAAATCTATGCAAGATAAAAACTATCGACAATTGGGGGGCGTTTTGCAAAATGTGTTGGATAGTATCACCCTCGCCCACAAGCTGGGATTATGGGTAGAAGTCGTTACGCTGGTCGTGCCGGGATTCAACGATTCAAACGCGGAGTTGTGGGAGGCTGCCCGCTTTTTGGCAGGAATCTCCCCCAATATTCCGTGGCATGTGACTGCCTATCATCGTGATTATAAAATGGTGGAGAATGAGAACACATCTGTTGAAACACTCATCCGCGCGGCGGATATTGGGCGAGAAGCTGGGCTGAATCACGTCTACGCAGGGAACGCGCATGGGCTGGCAGGTGAATACGAGAGTACACATTGTTCGGTCTGTAGCAAATCCCTCGTCACGCGGCGCGGCTTTTCAATCCAAGAATATAAATTAACGAGCGAAGGAGCTTGTCCACATTGTGGGACAACGGTTGCGGGGGTGTGGACGAATAATCCCAAAGATGTCAGTTTGAATGGGCTAGGAATGCCAAGGTTGATTTAAAAGAAATATTAGCGTTTGATTAAATGTCGATCGTTTTGAAAGAGATATGACTCAAAATAATAGATGTGGACGATACTTTATCCAAACTATTATTTAAGGAGTAAGAAATGAAAGCCGTGAAAGTACAGTACACTGTAAAAGAGAGTTATGTTGCAACCAATAAAAAGAATATTGAGAAGGTGATGGCTGATCTGCGGGCGTTGAACAACCCGGGAATCAAGTACAGTGCCTTCCTGCTGGGTGATGGAAAAACCTTCGTTCATTTTGCCATGTACCCGGATGATGCGACTATGTCCATAGTGGGCGAATTGGATGCTTTCAAGAAATTCCGTCAAGCATTAAAAGAAAGCCAACCCGAAGTTCCGCCCAATGCAGAAGATTTGAATTTGGTTGCTTCTGCTTACGATTTCTTTGCATAAGGTATCTTATCAAATCGTCGGGGAATGGTTTATATGCCATTTCTCGACGATTTTTAATAGACAAAACTATGACTGAAAAAGAATTACTTATAAACGCTCAAGAGGGAAATATACGTGCTTTTCATACTTTGTTTTCTGAGTTTCAGCCCCAATTGAAATCATATTTATATCGACTACTAGCAGACCGAAATGATATGGAAGATATGGCGCATGATGTTTTTATTCTTGCCTTTGAAAAGCTCCCTCAATTTAGAGCGGAAGCAAGTTTGAAAACCTGGGTTTTTACAATTGCGACCAACCATGCAAAAAGGCATTTGAAAAATCAAAAACGATGGAACACAAATACCTTTGAGCTTACTCGTGAATTTGCCCATAATAATCCGGAAGCGATGAATAAGATTGATCATGCAAGCCAGTATTCACCTCATCGGGTTTATGAAATCCGAGAGCATATCGATTATTGTTTTACTTGTATTTCTAAAATGCTGACTCTTGAGCAGCAAATCACCTTGATATTGAAAAATATTTATTCTTTTAAGGTCAAGGAAATTGCAGATATTATGGGTGAATCACAAGGGGTAGTCAAACACTTACTGCATGACGCCCGAAAAACGATGATCTCGATTTTTGATGATACTTGTGCCTTTGTATCTCAAAAAGGGATTTGCAATCAATGCAGTGGGTTAAACGGAAAATTTAACCCCAAACAGGATCAACAAGCTGAATTGATGAAAATTAAAATGGTGAAAAATAGAGCAAGCTATAAGCGTGATGCGTTTTTTGACCTGAGAATGGAACTAGTTCAGGCGATTGACCCCTTGCACGGAAATGGAGCAGATTTGCACGAGGCTTTTATGAAGATTAATCATCAAGTCAATACATTATAGAAATGTGCACTTTTTTATAATCAAAACGCCGAGATGTTCATCTCGGCGTTTTTTCTGTGGGTAAATTTTCTTTCCTTTTAAAATCTCAACGACAAACAACTTAAACCACCATCCAATTTTTGATATTCAGAAACATCCACTTCTCTAATTTTGTAGCCAGCAGCCTCGATTGTGGCACGTGCCTTTGGATACCCTTTTGGCATGATCACCGTGCCATTCACCCAAATACAATTGGCGGCAGCAAGCTCGCCTTCATCAATTGCCAGAATGTTGAATTTCTGAAAATCCTCTTTTGCCAAAAACTCTCCGGATGCTATCAAATTATTATTTTCTAAATAAGCCAAGCCTGTCTTTAAATGCAGGACTTTTTTTAGCTCAACGGTAGAGCCACTCATTCCATATTTTTTAAGATACTCAATCATCTGGTCTGCGCCGCTCTGATTTGTTCTTTCAGATAGCCCAATATAAAAATGATCGCCCACTATCATAATATCGCCCGCTTCAACGTGTCCGGGCTCGTGGATTTCTTCGATATTGGTATAAAATTCTTCCAAGATATTTTTCATCGCAATTATTTCGCCCCTTCGCGAATCCGCGCCAGGATTTGTGATAATCGCACACTCGCGAGTTAACAAAGCCACATCCTCCACAAATGTAGAATCGGGGTATTCTTCATCTGCATCCAAGACCGTGACTTCCAAGCCGCATTCTTTTAACGCCTCTATATAATCTGCGTGTTGGGCGAGTGCCAATTCATGATCTGGGCGACCTAGATCTGCTGTACTGATTCCATTCACCATACTTTTTCCGGGCGTTCTAACAATTGCTTTTTTGAACATGCGATGGTTCTCCTTTATTATTTTCTCTCCTATATGAGAAGAGCGCGTATTAGATATTCTCTGGGATAGCTTCCTGCGAAACGATCTTGTTTCTAGTTTGCTTGGCGATATATAGAGCTTGGTCGGCGACCTCACAGAGGCGGTCTACATAGTTCTTGATAATTACCCTTTTCTATTATAAGTCTCAATGGTCCTATTCCCTGCTAAATCTAAAAACTCGAAGGTATAGGTATTGCCTGAGACGCAGTAATTAACATAGGCTTTTTTGCCATCAATCTGATATTCCAGAGAGTAAGATTCGTTCCCTAATTCCTGAAAATCGGTGATGATCGCGCCTTTTAGCGGCTGCAAATGTGGACGAATAGGTTGCGTTCGCGGCTGCGGCTCGATCTGTTCATTCTGGACGGTGACAATGCCGCGCATCCCACCGTTGATATAGGGGTAAGTATTCGTACCGTGATAATGGTAGAGCCCATTTGCGTCAAAATGACCGTTGAATTCATCTAACGTCATCATTGGTGAGCCATCGGGTTCTGTGGCTCCATAGATCGGGAAGCCATCTAGCGCAAAAGCGATGGGGGAATTTACACCGACAATATCTTGCAAATGGAGCGGGGCAACGTGATAGTGATAATCATCTGCACGACCAGAGTGCCCCCCATATTCATCCAGTTCTCCAGCAAGATAGGCATCATCGCCGCGATTGTTGAGGGCGTTGAAAATTGGCACTCCATTGGCTGCTAATGCAATCGCACCACGATAAAGATTGGTCTTAACCGAGACAGGATTATCGGCAATGACAGGGTTGAGCAGGATGCGCCAAGCATTATTCCCTGTATAGAATTGCGGCAAGGGGACTTGTTGTTGCCAGCTTTTGATGCCGATCATCAAGGGGTGATTGGGCATCCCATCGGATTCTACGTAGAGATATTGCTCATCTTGATAGGTATTGACTTTGCCTTCAAAGGCGTCGAAGCCCATACTATGCAAAACTTCTGATGGAGATGTTGCTGTTGCGAGGGGCGGTACCTGGGTTGGCGGTAAATGTGTATGTGTTGGCTGGGCTGTTGGATCGGGAGTAAGCAGAGCTTCATCCATGCCACAGGCAGTTATCAATGCGCTCCCCAACCCTAATGCAGATAATCTTAAAAAATCTCTTCGTGAAATTTTCATGAAGTTTCCTTATTTAGTTTTTACGTCATTATGACAGCGGCGGTTGAGTCTGGCGAAAAAGATCGCTTACTCAACCGCCGCTTTAGTTTAGACCTGCACTTTTTCTTAGGGTGCGTTAACTGTCATACGGCAGAGTACAGTGTTGTTCGTCTCGAGATCAGGTCCCCAGATGAATTGGGCAGATGAATCCCAGCGGATTTGGCTATATCCGTCTTTGGGGCTGACAGCGTTTTCTGAGTGAATTGTTGTGGCTGTCCAACCGCTATCATTGTAATTGGCGGATTTCCAACCCGAGGGTTCGCCCAAATCGGTGAAATCACAGAGGGCAGTACCGGCAACAGGGTTTGATGTTCTCTCACAACTTTTATCAAGCGGGGCTTCGTGGATGACGGTACAAGCCCAGTCTGAGCCGGAGACGGCAACGACATTACCTGTGCTCAATTCGGTGAGTTGCATGATGAAACCACCATCACCCATTTGCTGTTTATTGCTACCGATATATTCGAGACCAGTATCGTTTTCTTTGAAATCTTTCAAGATGAAGTTAAGTGTGAGCGGATAACTGGCTTCAAAGGTGACGCTTTCAGCGTTGAAAGAACGTTCGGTATTAATAGACACGCTATCTTCAACAATGAGAGCATCTTCAAGATAGGCAGCAAACCAATTATCTGCCCAAGCTTCAAGTTTGAAGGAAGAAGAACCGCCTGTGACTGCTGACGCACTTGTATCTATTTGTGTATTGGATTCAGTTCCCTGCGCAGGGGGAGAACCACCTTGACCGTCTTGAGACCCTCTAGCTGGAACACCCAGCGCATCTGTTAATTCCTGTTCAAATAAGCCGAGTTGTGCCGCAGCGGCAGCAAAGTCTGGTGGTCCTTGTCCTGGCTCTCCAACTGCGGACTTCAGCGTTTCTTCAGCAATGCCTAGTATTTCAGCGGCAGCAGAGAAGTCAGGTCCCGGAGGTCGGCCATCATCAAAGTTATTTGTGTTAGCATCATTTGTCTGATTTTCTGTAGAGGCAGTGCTAGAAGAGTTTGTATCCGTATTATTTGCAATTGATGTTGATGTATTTGATGCAAGTAATGCCACTGTCATCTCGACTTCATCATTAATTGCCTTATCGCCCAAATCGCTAAATAAAGAGCCTGAATTATAAGTAATATCATATAAGGTACGATCAAAAACAATATCTGCGTTAAGGGTGATGTTATTATTTCCCTCAACTACCTGAGCCAGAAACGCAATCGGGTTGCTAATGTCTTTTATAGTCAAATTACCATTAACCGTATATGCACCATTGCCTAGAGGAGCAGCAGAGAGAATATCTATTCTCGAAGTAGGATAATTCTGAACATCGAAAAAATCGCCATCTTTGATATGTGTCATCAAACGCGCGGCATCGTCTCCGGTCAAATTTTCATTGACCATGCTGGTCATATCCATCACGGCTGAGCCAGAAAGTAGCGTGCCATTATCTACGACAAAAGACCCTTCAAGAATATCAATTGAGCCATAATGCGAACCGCCGACTGCTTTCGATCCCAGCCAGCCAACAGTGGATGCGGCTGTATTAATAGTATAGCTGGTGCTACCTGCTACAGCCACATCTGAACTGGATTCATCAACTTGGGGAACAGAAGTCTCCTGCTCCTGCGTTTGGGTATTATTTTCCACTGTGGGAGCTTCAGTTTCCGTGCCTCCACATGCTGTTAACCCAATTGCGATTAAAATTACTACGAATATAAATTTAATTCTCTTACTCATAACTTTCTCCTATAGAAAGGGAAGAATTCTTCTCCCATAATCTAGCAAGAATATAAAATAAAGATGTTCAGAAGTTGTTTAGGTTTCTTTGGGGTTTTGCTTAGAAATAGGAAAGGAGCCCCCCTCAGTCCCCCAAAATGCCAAAAGCATGGAATGGGGGGGGGAAGAATAGAATTTCTCCCCTAAATTCGACAGCACTATCGTCGCATTTGGGGGAGGCTGGGAGGGGCAGGGGATAAACTACAAAATCTGTTAGAAGCAGGAAAAAAGCAAGTATCCACTTCTTGATGATTCTACTGCACCCACTGCTCGCTGTTTAGCGAGTACCAGCATCCAGAACAATACGGAAGCCGAAGTGATACCAAGGATGGCTAGAATCCTCAGGTCCACGATAATGCGCTAGGTTTCGGTTAGATACACGAGAATGACCCCATTCTCCGTTATACCAGTTTCCGCCGCGAACAACGTGATAGGTATTTCCATCTGGGGCGGGCGAACCACTATCTGGACCTGTCGGGTTATCCGAAGGACTTTCGGCATAATAATCACGCCCATACCAGTCGTTGACCCACTCCCAAGTATTGCCGGCCATATCGTATAAGCCATAGCCATTTGCACCATCTGAAGTCTGATAGCTTTCTTGGCTTCCTGCCCAATTAAAATCGGCTTTATAATGCAACTGACCATCATAAAAACCGACTGGCGTGGTCCAAGGTTGTGAACCAGACTCATAAGGGTCTCCTGAGTTCGGCCAATTTGCTTTGCTGCTATCATCATCGTCACCCCATGGGAAAATTGCATAGGGTTCATATAATCCACCACGACCTGCGTATTCCCATTCGGCTTCTGTAGGAAGACGGAAACCACTTTTTGTGAAATCACATTCCCAAGTGAGAAGATCATAACAGCCCTCATAGCCGTATTGGGCGCTCAACCAGTTGGTATAAGCTGCCGATCCGTACCAGCGAACACTGGTCACAGGATGATTATCACGATTATCAAGAACAGTAAAATTAGAGCCATCCCACGCAATGGGGCTATATTGAGAAGATTGGCTTGTCTGGAAATAAATTTCACTGCCACCTGTGCCGTAAACATCTCCATCACGAACTTCAATAGAACCAGCTATAAATGCTGAATTCAAAAACTCAACATACTGTTGGTTGGTGGTCTCTATGGTTGCCATACTAAAAGAATCAATAGAAACCGTATGGATGGGAACCTCGTCGTTGCCATGCTCTAATCCACCCAAGTCATGATGTTCGCCCATCTCGAACTCACCAGCGGGAATAAGAACCAACCCCTCGATCTCCACACTTTGTGTTGAAGTCGATTGGCTTTCCTCAGTATTTACATCATCAGATTGGCTTTCACTTTGCTCAGATTGGCTTTCATTACCTGAACTACGTTCTGGAGAACAGGCAAGCTGACTTTCTACCGTCTCACAGAGACCGGTTTCGGGGCCTTTTTCCCAAGTAAATTCACAGGCATCGCCTTCGTTCAGGTTTGTGCAGGCTTCTATGGATTCATCTGGAGGGGTGCGCCCATCAGAAGATTCTTTTACCTCCGCTTGAGTAGCAGGCGCATCGTCAATTTGCTGCGTATCTGCAATGCCCGCTGAACAGGATGATGTCAGTAAGGCTATGAGTAATAGCGTGTACAAGGTTTTGAATTTCATGTTTTTTTCCTTATTGGATTAATTCTTGGATACGCTTCGCGGCGTGCGTGTTTTGGGCTTGGGTGCCGTGCCCAGACATTTTTTTGGCGAGAAAGATGTTCACGCCAAAAAGATGCGGCTTGGCGGCATGCAAGTTAAGGTCACGTGCGTTTCGGCGCGAAGCGTTCATCCCATAGAATCGATCACTTATGAAGTGTTCCCGTTATCTAACTAAGATGCGTTGGTCAATCCGAACTGCAATATCATGCCCGAATGGGTATGCATCCAATTGGTTTTACAGAAAGAGGAATTCAAAATTCTGAATTCCTCTTGTGTATTCTTAGTTTTCGATGGTGCCCTGAGGGGTCAAATCCCTGCCAACCAACCCCGGATAATCAAGGGAGTAGCGATGAATTTTAAAGACCGCATTATAACTGTGGTTGCGAACGTCTAAACTTGGCACTTCGCCTTGCGATAATGCGCCAGTATCTACAACGGGGTTTATATACTTCCAAACAATTTCTCCAAATGGTGAAACTTCAAAGAGTACGCCATGCACACCATCGCAGATCAAAGTGTTTCCATTTGGAAGTCGTTGTGCTCCAGAAATGGCTTCTGAGAAGAGATCTGTTGGATCTGCAGCCGAGTACGCCCAGATTGCACTAGTGGGACTATAAGCTGAGCCTGAGCTTAGGTCAGCATAACTTCCGTCACTGTTCACTGGAGATACGAACTCATCTATCGAAGAATAATCTCCGCCGGGTCGCTTAGGACCATTATTAAAAACGAGTATATTTCCTTCTCCCGGGGAACCAGCTTCAATCCACTGGGAATCATGTTGCTCATAAAGCGTCTGGCTATTGGCATTCCCAGCCTCATAGGTGGAAGGATTGCCCCATCTATATAATAGATCGCCACCTATCCCGTACCTGCCTCCAGCATGACTTGTTGCTTCCGCAGATGTTGTGCTGTGGTCTATCACCCAGATTTCGTTATTGCCGCGTACGCTGAGCATAATCTGGTCTAATTCGACATTATAGTCAATCGAATTCATGTGGTTCCAAAACATTCGGAGTTCACGTCCATCACCATCTGTGGCGACCAACTCAGGGTGAGCGGATATATCGCCATAGTTGGCTTTGCTCGGGTCAAAATCCTGAACCAGGTGATCCCAAGTATGCCATTCCCAAACGATTTCGCCTCCTGAAGGGTAAGTGGGCTTGATTTCATAAACTGCATCTGGCACCATTTGTCTGTTCTCTAAAATCTGCCTGTTCAAATTGTTTGGATCAAAACCAGCAACAACGACTTCGTCGTAGGTTTTCTTTTCGATTGCAAGAAGAAGGATATTTCCGTTGGGGAGCGGCTCAATATCATGATGTTGCATATATTGATCGGTGGAAAAATCAAGTTCCCACACAAGATTCCCGTCCCAGTCATATTCCTCAATGCGTCCACCTTCCCCACCGCCGGTGCTAAGTTGGCCTCTGGTCATGCAGGCTCGCAGTAAATGCCCATTTTCCAAGAGATATACCGACTGTCCCGGCTCATACTGGCTGGCTGTCCAGGAGTGAACAACTTGCCCATTATTATCCATCAGGTAGGTCATCGTATTATGTTTGGGAGCAAAGAGCGTATAGCCCTGATAAGCCTCATCAGTGTTGAGAATTAGACCAATCGTGTTATTCGCATCTCCAGGGATGACAGGCTGTTGGGCGATAACCTGCTCTTCCACCGTTTCTTGTGTTTCTTGGTCAGGTTGGGTATCAGCTTCTGCATTTTGCATTGGAGCAGATTCGCTTTCTTCAACTTTTTCTGTTGTTAAGGGTAGTGAATTTCCCTCAGATTGAGTGGATGGCTTATCAGCTGTCTGGCTAGGTAATGTGCAGGCAGAGAGCACCAAGCTTAGGACTAATACCAGGTATATAATTTTTGTTTTCATTTTTCTCCTTTATGTAGAACGGGAAGAGTTCTTCCCGTATATTGACTACAGTATAGAGTAAAGATGTTTAGAAGTTGTTTAGAAGCTGTTGGGGTTTTATTTAGCTCTTATTTTCTTTAGCCACCACTATTTGGTGGCCCGCCTGTTGGGATTCCTAAAGCATCTATCAATGCCTGTTCTGTGATACCCAGTTGGGCCGCGATAGCTGCAAAATCAGGAGGCGGAGTACCAAGTGCTTTTCTGAGTGCTTCTTCGGTCACGCCCAATGTTGAAGCAGCGGAAGCAAGATCGAGACGAGGGCGATTCCCCTGTTGGCTATTATTTTGTCCAAGAGCATTTGCTGGTTGGCCTCCACCGGCCGCATTATCCACAGGTAATCCTGCATTAGTAGATGTAGTGGGTTGTGTATCCAGAAACTGCAAGCCTGCATAATCTGATTCGTAGCGGATCACACGAAAAACATTTGCCCCATAGTCATATCGCCAAATAACTTCTCCCGCAGATGTAACTTCAAAGAAGCTACCGTCTGTGCCACTGCAAATGAGCGTGTTTCCATTGCTCAATCGCTGTGCTCCAGAGATATGGTCGGCGTAAAAATCAGATGGAGTGTCAGCTACGTAAGTCCAGACCGGAGCGGCGGGGGTATAGGCTGCGCCTGAGAGAGAATAGCCCCCATCGGCGTTGAGCGGCGGCACGATTTCATCGACAGATGAATAAGCCCGAGTTTGTCGATCTCCATTATTGAAGACCAGAATATTGCCAGCACCCGGCATCCCTGCGGCAATCCATTGTGCATCATGTTGGGTATAGAATTGCTGATCGCCAGAACTTCCAGCGTCATAGGTCTGTGGATTGCCCCACCGATAAAGTAAATCACCAGCCGTACCAGTGGCCGTTTTTGTTGTTGTGTCGTGGTCAATGATCCAGATTTCACTAAAACTATGAACACTGAGCAGGATTTGGTCAAGCTCGGCGTTATAGTCGATGGAATTTGTATGATTCCAATCTGCATCGGCTTTCCGAGCAACAAAATTAATATCAACCAGCCCAGGATGCTCGCTCACCGTGCCATAATTTGCTTTGGACGCATCATAATCTTGCACCAGATGATCCCAAACGTGCCACTCCCAGACAATCGTATTGGTGGTTGGGTTCAGCTCGATGACGTGGTCGGGCCAGAGTTCACCATCGCTCAGCAAGCTCGGGTCACGTCCAGCGGCGATCGCATCCGCCTGAGATTTAAGCCCCCAGGCAATCATCAAGATATTGCCATTTGGCATTTGCTCAATATCATGATGCTGTTGCACCTGATCGTTCGCATATTGATACGCCCACACGACCGAGCCATCTGACGCAATTTCTTCGATAATTCCACCTGTTCCACCAACGCCAAATTTAGTTGACTTCACCGAACCCGTGCGCAGCAAATTTCCGTTTTCCTGCAAATAAACGGCGTTCCCGGGCGTATAGGCACTCTCCCAAGTTTGCAAAGCATTGCCTTCCGCATCCATCAAATAAGTCGTGGTCGAGCGGATTGGCGCAAAGAGATACGAGGTAATGCCAGTACTCTGAATTGGATTGACGATTTCTGCCTGCGCCGCATCCGGTTTGGGAACGGGATTCTCGGCTAAAGCGACATCTGCTTCTTGGACAGGAATCGACCGCTCTTGTGTTGAACATGCTCCCGTTAAAATAGCAAGAAGAATTATAAAACTTGCTAAAATCAGATTTCTTTTCTTCATTTTGCACCTCTTGTTGAAAACTTAGTACCGTTAAAAGAAGGTCTGTGTACAGAGAAATCTGCACACAGACCTTGATATTTTTCTATGATTGTTGACCTTGAACGTTACCTGGCCCACCAGCAGGGATGCCGAGTGCGTCTATCAATGCTTCTTCGGTTACACCGAGTTCTGTGGCGACTATTGCGAGATCGGGTTTTCCTTGCCCGGGTTCGCCTAGAGCGGTTTTTAGTGCATCTTCAGTGACACCCAATGTTGAAGCAGCGGTGGCAAGATCAATTTGCGGGCGTTGCTGCCCATCATCCTGCCCTTGTTGGGGGCGCTGTCCATCTTGGTTTTGAGATTGCCCTTGCTGACCACCATCCGGTCCACCAGCGGGGAGACCCAAGGCAGTGATCAGAGCTTCTTCACTTATGCCCAGTTGAGCAGCAACTGTTAGAAAATCAGGTGGGCCTTGTCCGGGCTCGCCCATTGCGGATTTCAGTTCATCTTCGGTGATGCCCAATGTGCTTGCTGCTGCGGCAAAGTCAATTTGCGGAGGTTGCTGTCCATCGTTCTGACCTTGTGGTCCCTGACCATCAGGAGTTTGACTATCAGGAGCCTGGCTCTGTAGGCCTTGCCCATCATCGGCGAGGACTTGCTCTGGTTGCTGAGCAGAAACTTCAGGTAAGGCTTGATCTGCGGCAGACTCCGAGATAGGAGCCGAGACAGATACGTTATCAAGGTTTTGAACTTCTTCTGGTAAACCTGAGCAGGCTGTTAATGCGATTGCGATTACGCTTAGTGCTGTAAAAAACTTAATCTTGCTATTCATAATTTTCTCCTTATATGTAGAACGGGGAGAGTTCTTCTTCCCGTATATTGACTACAGTATAGAAAAAAGATATTTAGAAGTTGTTTAGAAGCTGTTGGGGTTTGGGTTAGTTTTTCTGTGTTTGATGCTTGTGCTATAAAAAATATTGAGTTCTTGAGCGGTAGGTTGTGCGAAGAACGACGCCGGGGACGGCGGCTAGAGCAAGAGAAGTGGATAATTGCAAAACAGACAAAGAGATTAAGCAAAAAACGGGCTTCTTGTGAAAGCCGTATTCAAAGCGTCAGTGGTGGTCATGGGTATATAGCCTTTGACCACCGCTTTCTTTTTGTGAAGGGCTACCGAATGAACCAGTAAATTTGTTATCTTCTCACGTGTGGCAAAATCTGCTTTAGCCATTACACGCTCAAAACGGGCTGATACATCCCCTAACATAGACATTGTGATTTCTGGTTGTCCTGAGCGCTCCAGTTGACTCTGGGCGGCTTTTTGTTCGGCTTGCAGAGTAGCCCGATTTTCAGAAATCTTACGAGGGTGTGAGAAAAGTTGTGTAAATGGATTATCCTAAGAAGAAGAAAAGGAGACGATCCATGACACAGAAAAACAAAAACCAATCAAAAGATTCTCGGAAGAAAATGCCAAGCACAGAGGAAGTGC
>Ga0209249_1000506_pt1 | contig 47202 bp, 44 predicted proteins | sample SaaInlV_200m_DNA_4_FD_184653 | JGI IMG/M metagenome (GOLD analysis project Ga0209249, IMG submission 184653) | Marine microbial communities from expanding oxygen minimum zones in the Saanich Inlet - SI037_S3LV_200m_DNA (SPAdes) (version 2) | ecosystem: Environmental > Aquatic > Marine >...
GGCTTCTAACATTTTCTCGAAGGTTTTTTGCCTGACACCCGTGAGCCTTTTGAAGTCTGAATCTTTCCATTCTCTAATTGTTTCGTATCTCATACGCCTATTATGGCATACTTATGCAAGAGGTCTAGTAAAAATAATCTTCGGATACAAATCAAATTCAGCCAGATTCTCTGCGCCCAAACGACGCGCTTCCACAATGGCAGCATCCAAATCTGCGCGTAGACGGGCGATATCCACGCCCTGGCAAATCTCAGGTAATGGCTTGAGCCATTTCTGGCTGCGCTGGTAAACCTTGAGCGCACCGCGGAAATTCTGTTGGCTGATGTGATGATAGACGACCGCCGCCTGCAAAATGCCACGATAGAACTCACGAATGGGTGCAGGCTCGGCATTCCAGGCATCTTCGAGAGCTTCGTGCGCCAGCCAATACGCGCCCTTATTAAAACGCTCGATGCCGAGGTGCGCGAGTTCTGGCAGGGGGGAATCGCAGTCATTGGGCATGAGCCGAGTATAGCATGACAGAGATGGTAAAATCGGGGCGCTATGAATAAAAAAGGTTCACCTAATATTTGCAGTTTGGGCAACCAAAATCACGGAGAACAGCATATCCCTGTGCCACATGTCTCAACAGGACGCGCTGCGCTGATCTCGCGCCGCAGCGTTCTTTTGCTGATGACGACTTTGGCAATATCCTTCCTCGTCATCCTCGCAGCGGGACTCTCGGATCTTCGTTTTGCTCCCGCGCAACCACTTAATTTTGGCGAAGGCGAGATACGCCCTATTCAGCAAACCCTGGCAGAGATCGCCCGTGCATTTTCCGAGACCCCTTTCTGGCAACAGATCGCGCTGGTGGTGATCTTCGTTAGCGTTACCGTGCTCGCCATCATCTTTATGCCCGCCGAATTACGTAAACGAATGTTGCGCAGCCTTTTTCGCATGACCTTGCTAGCAATTGCTATTCTTTACTTCTTTAATAACTTCCAACTCGACGAAAATATGACCATGCCCGAAGAGCTGGCTGCGCCAATGGCTGAGATGGAACCCAGCGAAGCGACTGTACTAGAGCCAGAAGTCTTTGAACCAAAAGATGTTGCGCCAGTCTGGAGCTATCTCATCTCGCTCACCATTCTCGGTGCTTCCGGTATTGGCATGTGGTTCGTTTGGCGCGCGTGGATGAGATCCCAGCAGCGTGAAGAATTTCCAATCCGCGAGTTTTCGCGTATTGCTAGAGCCTCACTCGATGATCTCGCCGATGGCGCAGAATGGGAGGACGTCATCGTCCGCTCGTATGTGCAGATGGGCGAAGTCGTCAACGAGCGGCGCGGCATTCAACGCGAGGATGAAATGACCCCGCATGAGTTCGCTCAACATCTCGTCGCAGCGGGGCTGCCTGCCGATCCCGTACAGCGTTTGACAGGGCTCTTTGAATATGTGCGCTACAGTCCGCACCGTCCTGGCAAAGATGAGATGGCAGAAGCGGTGGCGTGTTTGAACGAGATCGCATCCGCGTTTGGGGAGAAGTTGAGATGATGGTCACCTCAGAGACGCAATTTTCACGAAGAAAAACACCGCTAATCTATGTCTTTGCGAGCCTTGATGCTCTTCAAGGCGAAGCAATCTCCCACCTTGTAGTGGAGACTGCCACGTCGGGCTATCGCCCTCCTCGCAGTGACATAATTCTATTTAGGGGAAGCAATGGATAAAAAACGCATCTTCCTCCTCGCTGCTCTCGTCATCGCGGCACTGCTGCTGGCATTCCCCCTCCAACAGGCGGTGCAGGATGTTGTCGTCCAGCCGCTGCTCTATCTTCTTTGGGGGGCGGGCGTAGTTTACCGCTCTGTGCCCCAGTTCTGGGTCTGGGTCATCATGTTGGCGGTGATCTTTTTCATTTTGCTCTCGCCTTTTCTTGATGACCTGCCGCGCATTCGGCGGCGGGTGAAGAAAGTGCCACCGGAGAAGGGTCCGATCGAGAGTTTGGCGGAATCAATTTCACAGGCGAATAAGGGCATCTATTTTAAATGGCTCGTGGCGAATCGCCTCGGCAAAATTGTACGGGATTGGATCGCTTACCGAGAAAGACTCGACAAACGGTGGCAAGCCAATGATCTGGCACGTATCGAAGGGCGGGCTTCGACTGAAGTCTACAAGTATCTCGATGCCGGCCTGAACGGCTCATTTGCCGATTATCCCCGTCCGCGCCTGCCCTTCATCCAAAAACGCGCGGCAACCCCTTTAGATATTGACCCCAACCTCGTGTTGGACACTCTCGAAACAGAAATGGAGAACGAGTCCTATGACGAATAAGCTTAGCGATCTCGCAAAAAACAGCCGTCTGGCTTTAGACGAAGTGGAACGCGCCGTTGTGGGCAAAGGCGAGCAACTTGAAATGATCCTTGCCGCAATTTTGGCTGGCGGACATGTGCTGCTCGAAGATTTCCCCGGTTTGGGAAAGACACTGATCGCGCGCTCTTTTGCGATTGCGCTGGGATTGGATTTTAAACGCATCCAGTTTACGCCCGATCTGCTGCCCGGCGACATTACTGGCGGCTACATCTTTAATCGTAGCGAAAACCGCTTTGACCTTAGGCAGGGTCCCGTTTTCTCGAATATCGTTTTGGCGGACGAGATCAACCGTGCCTCGCCAAAGACACAATCTGCGTTGCTCGAAGCGATGTCGGAAGGACAAGTCACCCTCGAAGGCGAGACAATGCCCCTGCCACAGCCCTTCTTGGTGCTGGCGACCCAAAACCCGATCGAATACGAGGGTACTTTCCCGCTGCCCGAAGCACAACTGGACCGCTTTATGCTCAAGCTCTCGGTTGGCTATCCCGACCTGGACGAAGAGCGCGAGATTTTGCATCGGCGTGGCGGGCGCGTTCAAGATGAGATTATCTTGAACGCGGTTGTGAATACCCAAACCCTGCGCGAGATGCGCGCCGTGACCGAAGAAGTACACGTAGACGCAGACCTTGAGGGCTATATCGCAGCACTCGTCCACGAAACCCGCAAAGATCGGCGTGTGGCAGTCGGTGCATCACCGCGCGGCTCGCTGGCTTTCCTGAAGATCGCGCGTGCCTACGCCGCCATTCAGGGACGAGACTACGTCCTGCCCGACGATATCAAACGCTTTGGCACTGCCGTGCTAACACATCGCATCATCTTGCAGCCCGAATACTGGATGGCAAGTAAAGTGACCGATGACGTTATCCGCGATGCCTTCGCGAAAGTGCCTGTGCCTGTAGTTGAAAAGTAATCTCACCACAGAGAGCACAGAGTTCGCAGAGAAATTTCTTTTTCGCAATAACACAAAATATGATTCCGCGAGGAGCATGCTTTTGCGACGAAGCGGTCTCATTATTCACAAGATTGCTTCGTCGGGCTATCGCCCTCCTCGCAAAATCATCTAAGTGGTAAATCTTTCCTAAACCCTTATGCGCCGTAACGCCCCGCTCGTTTTCCTGCTCTACCTGCTGCTCTTCCTCGCCCTGCTTGGCATGAGCGGTCAAGTGCTGGCTATCACCATTCCGCTGGCACTCTATTTGCTTTCGGGACTCTGGTTCGCGCCGCGTGAGCTGAATTTACAACTCGATCGTACCCTGAGCGCGGAACGCGTCACGCCAAATATGCCCGTCATCGTGACTTTATACATCACCAACCTCGGCGCCCCGCTCGAAGAACTGCTGCTGGAAGATGAAATTTCCCCCGCCCTCACGATCGTGGATGGAGCGCCCAATTACCTCTGCACACTCAAACGCGGAGAAAGCCTCACGTGGAAGTACACCGTCTCAGGCCCGCGTGGCAACTTTGTCTTTAACGGCATCGAAGCCAACGCCCGCGACCATTTCGATGTAGCACGCAAATCCGTCTTCATCCCCACCGATGGACAGCTTTTCATCATCCCGCCTTTTACGCGCATCAAAAATATCAACATTCGCCCGCGTCAAACACGCGCTTATTCCGGTTCCATCCCGGCACGCATCGGCGGTCCCGGTGTCGAATTTTTCGGATTGCGCGAATATCAACCCGGCGATACCCCACGCTGGATCAACTGGCGTGCCAGCGCACGTCACGAGCAGGCTCTCTTTACCAATGAATATGAGCAAGAGCGCGTCGCAGATGTCGGCATCGTCCTCGATGCGCGTGAGCGCGTCAATATCGGCAACGGCAAGCACTCGCTCTTCGAGCATACCGTCATCGCCACCGCTGCCCTCGCAGATGCCTTCATTGCCTCCGGCAACCGCGTCGGAATGCTGCACTACGGGCAAACCCTGCGCTGGACATTCCCCGGCTACGGGCACGTCCAACGCGAGCGCATCATGCAAACCCTCGCACGTGCCGAAGTTGGTGAAAGTTCTGTTTTTAGTGATCTAATACGCATCCCCTCGCAACTCTTCTCAATCAATTCACAACTCGTCTTCGTCTCGCCCCTCCAAAAGGATGACTACGCTAGCCTTCTCCACTTGCGGGCGCGCGGCTATCAGGTTATGGTCATCAGCCCTGATCCCGTCTCCTACGAACTGCGTTCCTTGCCCGACAACGCCAATACTCGTCTTGCTGCGCGTATCCTCGGCACCGAGCGGCGTATGCTCATGCTGCGTTTGCAGCGCGCTGGCATTCAAGCCCTCGACTGGGACGTCACCCTGCCCCTCGACCGCCTCATCAAAACCCGCCTCGGACGTCCACCCGCGTGGCGAAATTTATAGAAAAACACAACTCCTGAGCGGAGAGCTGAACGAGGTAAAGACCGCAGTCGAAGGACGGGACTTGCAAATGCCGCTCTTCGACTACGCCTTCGCTATCGCTTCGTCTCCGCTCAGAGACTGGACACTATTGGAGTTTTTATGATCACATTCGGCGCATACTTCTCTCTCTGGATCGGAACCCTCGCCCTCGCCTGGACATATCTCCAGGCGGATATGTCCGCTTACGTTTGGGCAACCCTCGGCATCGGTACGCTCTGGACCTCGGGCTTGCTCCAGCGCAAAAAGTGGATGCCCGGCTTCGGCTTGATCCTGTTAACCTTGCTCGCCGCGGCGGGACTCTACCAATCCCTGCCCTTCGGTTGGGTCTTCGCCGCCGCCCTAAGCGGGCTGATGTCTTACGATCTCAGCAATTTCTCCCTGCGTCTGCGTTACCTTGCACACGCTGAGAATACGCATCAACTCCAACGTGTACATCTCACCCGCCTTGGCGTGATGACCCTACTCGGCTTAACCCTCAGCACCCTTGCCATGCTCTGGCAAGCAGAATTCACCTTTGAATGGGCGATCTTCCTCATGCTAGCAGGCGTTTGGGGGATCAGTTTGCTCGTTGGCTGGGTTAGACAGAGGGAGTAGAGGGCAAAAGTGAAAATATATCTTGTCCGACACGCACAAGCTGAGTGGTGGAAACCAGATCAAAATAGACATCTAACAAAGCAGGGTTATGAAGATGCAAAGAAACTATCAGATATTTTGCAAGATTATTCAATAGACGCAATTTACTCAAGCCCGTACAAACGTGCTCATGAAACCATAGAACCTACAGCAGCAAGACTAGGGTTGAAAATCAGAACAGAAAATGATCTCCGAGAACGTAACCTCGGCGATATATCAACAGACAATTTTCTTGAAGCAGTCAGTAAAACATGGCAAGACCCTGCCTTTGCTTATCCAAATGGGGAAAGAAATTCCGCTGCACAAAAAAGAGCTGTGGAAGTGGTAAAAAAGCTAAAGATCAAACATAAAAAAGAAGCGATCATCCTCTCTTCCCACGGCAATATAATCGCACTGATCCTACAGGCTTTTGACCCTTCTATAGATTTTGAGTTCTGGAAATCTCTATCTATGCCCGATATTCATCTGCTTAAACTCAATGAGGGGAAAAAGGTCATTACTAAAAGGTTAGGAAAAGAATTCGATAAAGGCTCAACATGAACAATAAAATCCTAGTGATTATCAGCACATCAGACGCGGGCAAAGCGCGCACTGGTGCAATGTACGCAGTCAACGCCCTAAAACAAGGCTGGATGGATGATGTAAAGATCATTTTTTTTGGTCCGGCACAAAACTTGCTTTTAGTCGACGAAGAACTTCAGAATCGTGTCAAAGAATATCAAGAGATCGAGGAAGCCGTAGTCGCCTGCAAATTTATATCGGCCAGAGATGCGAAAAGTGAGCAGTTAAGCGAAATCGGCATCCAGGTGGCATATGTCGGGGAAATGGTATCAAGTTATATCCACGAGGGATACGTCCCGATGGTTTGGTAGCTTGCGCCCCTTTTACACTTCTATAGAGCTTTCGCTTCGAGATAGTGCTTCGCACCAAAACTATGAGAATCTGTCCTTCGATGGACAAAACATTTGTCTATTAGCATCTTTTTGTCGAAGTTGGTGCGGCGCACTCCGGTCTGAGCGAAAGCCCTAAGCTATTTCATACACTGAAAAGATAATCAAAAGGACAAAAGGGGGTAAAATCCGCTCTGGAATTTAGAAATCCTTTTTTCAGGAGAATAATTATGTCAGGTAAGAAAACAATAAAAAGAATTGCGATCAGCACAGGCGGCGGGGATGCCCCCGGTTTGAACGCAGTCATCCGCGCCGTTGCTTTATCAGGTTTGAAACGCGGCTGGGAAGTTTATGGCATTCGCGATGGTTTTCATGGCGTATTACTACCCGAGCAATATGAAGAGGGTGGCATCTTAAGGTTAACCCGCGAAAAAGTGCGCGGGATCACCCATTTAGGCGGCACAATGTTGGGAACCAGCAATCGGAATAACCCGATGCGTTACCCGATCGAGTTACCCGATGGTACGATCGAAGAAGTAGATCGCACAGATGAAATCGTACGTGCCTTACGCTTGCATCATATTGATGCCTTGATCAGCGTCGGCGGTGATGGCTCTCTCGCTATTTCAGATGTCCTTTCTAAAAAAGGAATGCGCGTTATCCATGTGCCTAAAACAATTGATAACGATCTTGATAAAACAGACGCCACCTTTGGTTTCGATACAGCGGTTGGGTTTGCAACTGAGAGCATCGACCGTTTGCATAGCACGGCTGCTTCGCATGGACGTGTGATGGTCGTCGAAGTAATGGGGCGCTATGCCGGCTGGATCGCTCTTCACGCTGGCGTCGCTGGTTCAGCAGATGCCATCCTTATCCCGGAAATCCCTTATGATATTCGCAAAGTTGCTGCAAAGATCAAAGACCGAGATAGTATGGGGCGTCACTATACAATTGTCGTCGTCGCTGAGGGAGCAAAACCCGCGGGCGGCTCGGCGATGGTTGTTGAACACAAGAAAGGCAAAGACGAACGACTGGGCGGTATCGGCGAACAAGTGGCAAAAGAGATTCGCACCATAACCGATAGAGAAACCCGCGTTGTCGTGCTAGGGCATTTGTTACGCGGCGGCACCCCAACAGCCCTCGACCGCCTAAGAGCACTACGATTTGGCGCGGCTGCTGTCCGCGCGTTGGATGATGGGCAGGACGGCGTTATGGTTGCACTAGACCCGCCAAAAGTCAAATACGTGCCCATCTCCGAAGCGATGGGGCAAATGAAATATGTCCCCGTTGACAGCGATACGGTACTAACCGCACGAGATCTGGGCATCACCTTTGCAGATGCAGATACTGAATAGAATAAAAACCGTAACTACTCAGCCTCCGCAAGAGGTGTCTCTGCGAGGAGCGCGCGTTTGCGACGCGGCAGTCTCCAAGACTGTCGGGGAGATTGCTTAGTCGGGAAAAGCCCTCCTCGCACGAGTGCCCGAAAGGGTAAAGAGATACCTGTGGAGTTACTAAAAACCAAACAAAAAAAGAGCCAAAGTATTTTGGCTCTTTTTTACTTCTACTCCTAACTCTCCTTATCCATAAATCCCCTTTCCTTTTCCCCCACTATACATCATAATAACCCTGTCGCGCGTATCCTCGTGAACGTGACGGCGTTATTAAGACAAAGACGCTCTGTTTCAGAAAACCAAGTCTTTCAACTCCAATCAGGACTCTACCACCCAAAGGAGAGTACCATGTCCACAATCCCCACTGCGCCCATTAACGCGGCGCGCAAAAAGATCACCACGCATACCTTTCAACTCAAAAAAAAGAAGCGTCAGCCCATCAGCATGTTAACGGCTTACGACTACCCCACTGCCCTCGCAATGGATCAGGCTGGGGTCGATTCTATCCTTGTCGGCGACTCGCTGGGCATGGTTGTGCTCGGCTACGAAAACACCCTACCCGTCACAATGGAAGATATGCTCCATCACAGTAAAGCCGTCTCGCGTGGCGCAAAATCCGCGTTGCTGATCGGTGACATGCCTTTTATGTCCTACCAACTTTCCCCGCAAGAAGCCCTTCGTAATGCAGGGCGTTTTTTACAGGAAGCCGGGATGGATGCCGTCAAACTCGAAGGCGGAAAAGAGCGTTTAGATACAATTCGATTAATAGTCAGCGCCGGAATCCCCGTCATGGGACATCTCGGGCTGACACCCCAATCCGTGCATCAACTCGGCGGATTTCGCGCGCAGGGTAAACTTGCTTCCGCTGCCCAGCAGATTCTCGAAGATGCACATCTTCTGCAAAACGCGGGATGCTTCAGCATTGTGCTGGAATCAATCCCCGCAAAACTAGCAACCTATATCTCCGAGCAACTCGATATCCCCACCATCGGCATCGGCGCGGGGGCAGGATGTGATGGTCAAGTTCTCGTCACCCACGACATGCTCGGTCTCTTCGAGAGGTTCACCCCGCGCTTCGTCAAAAAATATGCCGATTTACATGGCGATTTACAACGCGCTTTCGGCGACTATATTGTAGAGGTAGAAAGCAGAGAATTCCCAGCCAAAGAACATTGTGTAGAAATGAAAGAAGAGGAGTGGGAAGCGTTTCAGGCGGCAGTGAACAGTAATCAGTAAACTGTTTTCAGTGGGCAGTTTTCAGCACTCTCCTTGGAGTGACGACTTTAGCCGTCTGCCTTATCGCCAAGAAGGGCTGAAGCCCTCACTACAAGGAAAAACATAAACATTGGGTTTGGAAACACACAATATTTTCTGCTAGATACGATGTGCAACGCATCAAAACACAGATGCATGCACATCTTGAATATTCTATGAAAAAAGAAAAACTCCTCATCATCGGCACCGGGGCATTAGCGACTCTCTTTGCAGCGCGGTTTTCGGCTGTTGGTACAAACGTCACCATGCTCGGCTCATGGGATGAGGGCTTAGCCGCTCTCAACGAAAAGGGCGCACGGCTTATTGATCTTAGCGGGAAGGAAAAATCCTACCCTGTGCAGGCTGTAACGGAATGTAAAAGTGCGCGATACGCAATTGTGCTGGTTAAGTCGTGGCAAACGGAGCATGTTGCGCGCCAACTTGAAGCGTGTCTCGCACCCGATGGCTTAGCGGTCACGTTGCAAAATGGTTTAGGTAATGGAAAGATCCTTGCAAATATTTTGGGCACAGAACGAGTTGCACAAGGAGTAACGACAACAGGGGCAGCGTTATTGGCTCCTGGCATTGCACGGGTTGGCGGAGAAGGTTTGGTATCGATTGAAACACACTCGCGTTTGGGGGCATTAACCGCTCTTTTAACGGAAGCAGGCTTCCAGACCGAGGTTGTGTCGAGCGCAGCCTCCCTGATCTGGAGCAAACTGGTGATCAATACGGCGATCAATCCATTAACAGCGCTGCTCAATATCCACAATGGTGAATTGTTAGAACGCCCATCTGCACGCTTGTTGATGAGCAAGCTGGCAATTGAAACAGCATCTGTTGCTGCAGCACAAAATATTCCACTTTCTTTTGATGATCCTGTTAAAGCAGCCGAAGATGTGGCACAGCGCACTGCGAATAATATATCTTCGATGTTGCAAGATCTACGACGCGGCGCGCCAACTGAGATCGAAGCGATCTGTGGTGCGATTGTACGCATTGGCAAGGCATACCAGATTGAAACACCGCTAAATAAAACTTTTGCACAGCTTGTGCGAGCATGTGTTGAGCAAGGGTGATATTTATGAGCAGCGATAGTTATTTTATACTGTATACTTTTGTCCCCCAGTAAGGCGTTGTCGTGGTAAGATTTCCAAAAATCAGATACAGGAGAGTTTCTCTTATGCGTAAATTATTTCTATTTCTTCTATTGGTGAGCTTGGTCTTTTTTCCAACCTCGGCAGAAGCTCAGGGCGTAGCAAAAATTGCTGAGTTGAATATTCAACTTTGGCCCGAGTATGACCACCCGGATATGCTGGTAATGTATAGTTTTACATTGACAGAAGATAGCCCTTTGCCAACTGAAATTCAGCTGCGTATTCCGGCAAATGCAAACTTAAATGCTGTCGCCAAAGTTGAAGCGGGCACACTCATGAATGTGCCTTATGATGCGCCAGTAAAAGATGGTGACTGGGTGGTAATCACACTTGTGATCGACGATATTTCAAATTATCGGATCGAATATTATGTGCCTATGGAAAAAAGTGGTAACACACATAAAGCTTCATTTTTGTGGCAAAGCAATTATGCTGTTGAAACTTTTTCTTTTCAAGTACAGCAGCCACCCAGCGCTACAAATCTCGTCTCTACGCCTTCCTTTGAGAATGCAGTCTTGGCTGTTGATGGGCTTACCTACCATGATATTTCCATTAACGGGCTTGCAGCCGGAGACGATTTTAATTTTGAGTTTTCCTATGACAAGGATAATGATGATCTAAGTGTTTCTTCTATGCCCGTAGAGGTTGGAGGCACGACACCCAATACTGGTACAAGTAGTGGAGATAGTTTCTCTTTGGGTGAATCGTTCTCTTTACCGATGCTTCTGGTTGGCGTTGGCGTTTTATTGATCGTTGGCGGGATGCTTTATTTCTTCCTGGCTGGACGCAGCAACGAGCCTAAACAGGGGCGAAAACGTCATAAACCCAGCACCGCTGCTGCCGGCGGAAATACTTATTGCCATGAATGTGGTAGCCGCGCCGGTTCTGGCGATAAATTCTGTAAAGCTTGTGGAGCAAAGTTGCGTGTCTAGTTAGCGAATTTAGATTTTTACATAGTATAAAAAAAGACGGAGGCGAGAATTCGCCTCCGTCTTTTAGTTCTCTAGATCGTTCGTAAATTATTCTTCTTTCTTACCGCGCATTGCGAAGTAAGCAACAAAGATAATCACAAGAACAACAACCAAAGCGATCCACATCGTCGCGCTTCCGCTCGCAGGAGCATCAACTTCGGCGGCAGGTTCTTCTACAGCAGCGGGTTCTTCGACAACTTCAGGTTCTTCCGCAGGTGCAGGCTCTTCTGTTGGTTCAGGAGCGGGCTCTGCAGGTGGGAAAACTGTGAGTTTGGTGACTTCTTCGTCACTGTAACCCAAGGCTGAAAAGTCGAGACGACCATCAGCAGTGTGACATTCCTGGCATTCAACAGCATTTGCAGAAGGAGCAACCTGATGATTCTGCACGAACATGAAGACGGTATCAACAAAACCATATTCACCGCTGTATTCATACCCTGAGTATTCCATACCAGATGCAAGAGCGGCATCCCAGTCCCAGTTTTTCCAATATGCATTGGGATCTTCGCCATTAGGGAACAGGTTGGGCACAGCCATTACATTATTACCAGCATCGTAAGGTGTTACACCGGTAAAGTATTTGAAGGGGTAGATCTTGCCATCACCAAGGGAACCTTGGAAATCTGTCATCATTACAGGGGCCGAAGGATCAATTACAGATTCAGGGGTCAGGTAATTTGTTTGACCGTTCCACCATGCATAATGCGGTGTTACGTCCATTTCCCAGACAAAGTCACCCTTCTTGCTGTCATAAATGACCTCTCCACTCTCATTTTTGGTCTGGTAAGGTTTGCCTTCGTCGTTCTTCAAGCCAGCAGTAGACCAATCCCAGGACATTTTTGTCGTGCGCCCACGGGCAAATTCAGGAATGTGGCAGGTTTGGCAAGCGAGTGTCTCTGTGTGAGCAGAGAGGGCTTCACTCTCTTCGCTATTTGCGTGAGGAGCTTTGTCACCGGTGTGGCAAGTCTCACATAAAACGGGCTCTTCGCCAGTGTATATTCGTCCCGTGATCTCATGATTTTCGCCAGCGTGGCAAGCGGTGCAGCTGAAATCTTGAGTATCTGGGCTCATGTGGACGTCCAATTCAGGAGCAGGTGCGCCCATGGTGCTGTCCAAATCGCCGTGCTTGACAGCATCACCGCCGCCACCAAAGAAGTGGCAGGAACCACAATTGGCACGTGTTGGGGAGGTTACACTCTGTGCTGCTGCGATCAAATCAATTTTTTCCCACATCTTACCGGAGCCAGGAGGGAATTCTTTCGGCTCATCAGCAAGCCAGGGGTTGCCAGAACCAGCGGGGAATTTCTTATAAGTTCCGCCTTGGGCGTGGCAAACCAAACAATCTACATTGGCTTCAATGGTGAAGTCAAAAGTGTTGTCTTTATAGCCATAACCAACATGGCAGCTTGTACAACGCGGTTCATTGGAGGGCATCGCAATACAAAAATTATTTACAACATTATTTTTGCCCAATTCTTGACCTGTTACGGGATCGGTATATTCCCAAGTCCAGTGGACGGTCGCCATAACTTGAGTAGCCGAATCTACATGGCACTCCAGACAAGCAACAGTTACATCTTGTGGCTGTTCAAAAGGACCAGCCAACTGTGGGAAGAGACTATGGTCGGTTGGGCCTTCTCCAAGGTTCGGTGCTGCAACAGCACTGCCACTTAAGAATAAACCAGTGACAACAAGTGCAAAAGCAACAGCAAAACCGAGCATCCGCAATCCCTTCATTTGGAACGAGGACTTCATGTGCATTCTCCTTATATAGAACTTGATTTTTTGCCAACAATCTGTGACAAAAGGTACTGGAAATTATCATGACGAACACTTATTATTGCCAGTAACAAACATCACCGTAACTTATTAGCGTTGCTGCAAGAAACCATTCAGCTTTGCTTATACTAATGTCCAGAATCAATTAGATTTATCAAAAGGTTTTTTGCATAGGAATATAAAAATATGCTCAATCTAACAGAAATAAAGGTTTTTGTTACTGCAGCTGAAGAAATGAATTTCAGCAGGGCTGCACAGCGTTTACATCTCTCTCAATCTGCCGTTAGTCAGAATATTCAATCTCTTGAAAAAGACTACGATGTCAAATTATTTAACAGGCGCGGGCGGTCTGTCTTTCTCAGCGAAGCTGGGCAGACTCTCCTCCCGATGGCTCGTGAGCTGCTAGATACGTCTCGTCTTTTCGAGGATACTTTGCATAATATTAATGGCCATACGTGTGGCATGATCGAAATCGGTTGCTCAACAACCTCTGGGAAATACTTGCTGCCAAAGCTAGTTGCATCTTTTCGGCATTTGTACCCCGATGTGCGTGCTAATATTAACGTTATGGGGCGCAAAGGTGTAATCAATCGTGTTGTTCAAGAAAAATTTTGTATTGGTATTTTGAGTAAGCAAATTGACCATAGTTTGCTCGAATATCAACCCTTCTATGAAGATCGTGTAATCTTAATTGTTCACCCAGATCATCCTTGGGGAGAATATGGCAAAGCATTACCATCCGATTTGGTAGATCAACCATTGATCTTGCGCGAGGAAACATCTGGTACTCGCGAAGTAATGCTAGATGGATTAAAAACCCATGGCATAACCGCCGACAGGCTAAATGTTGTTATGGAAGTCGGCAACGCTGAAGCAATTGAAATCGCCGTTGAAGAAGGAATTGGAATTGCCTTTATCTCTGAATTGGCAGCTGCCCGGGCACTAACCCTGGGGAGGGTCAGAAAAGTAATGGTCGAAGGACTAAATTTACAACGAACTTTGTACGCAATGCGCCATATTTCCACACCATGCACCCGAGCACAAACTCTATTCTGGGATTTTGTTCAAAGCCAGCGTGAGCATCTTAATGATGCTGTCTTCGATAATTTAACCAATGTCTCCACTATTTAAAAATACTTTATGAGGCTTTAATCACAATTTCTTAAGCCACAGATTCTGGTGCTAAAAACATGTTAGAAACTTCTTATTTTGTTACGATCTATTTTTTATATGGATTAGCTTTCTACAGCATGGGACTATTGGTCGCAATTGAAGGAGGGCAAGCACCTGACCCACGCCTTAGAAAAGCCCTCCGTCCATTGGCGGGATTCGGTCTTTTACACGGCGCACATGAATGGCTGGAAATGTTCCAATTCGCGGATAATTCACTCGCGCTAGCAGAACTTCCCTTCATGGCTATCGGAAGAATAGCAATACTGGCTGTTTCCTTCATATCCTTGGCAGCTTTCGGTAGTTATTTATTAGCAACCACGAAACAATCGCAACGGTATATTTTACTCATTCCACTCGGATTAGAGGCTGTATGGACATTTGGACTACTAACATTGCGTGGGAGCTTATCCCCAAACGAAATGTGGGTAGCAGCTGATGTATGGACACGATATACATTAGCAATCCCAGCTGCAATATTGGCAGCATCCGGTTTAATTGTCCAGCAACGTATCTTCCGAAAAACCGGATTGGTACAGTTTGGACGAGATGCGCTTTGGGCAGCAATAGCCTTTAGTTGGTATGGATTAGCAGGGCAGCTTTTTGTACATGCTAGCACATTACCACCATCACATATCCTAAATCAAGATTTATTCCTGGATATTTTCGGGTTTCCTGTTCAACTCTTCCGAGCATTGACCGCGGTCGGAGCCGCTATTTTTATCGTACGTTTCTTGCGCTCCTTCCAAGTTGAAGCAGATCAAAAAATGGCCGAACTGCAAGCTGAACGTCTACGTGCTTCACAACAACGAGAAGCACTAAAAAGTGAACTCTACCGACGTGTAATCGAAGCCCAAGAAGCTGAACGACAAAGAATTGCACGCGACCTCCACGACGAAACAGGGCAATCCCTTACGGCAATCGGATTAGGATTACGTGGACTATCAACGTCCATCAGTCAGCAACATACGGTGAGACAATCAGAAAAAACGCTAATGCAATTGGAAAGGATGATTGCAAATTCGCTCAATGAACTACAACGCGTAATTTCTGATTTACGTCCATCCCACCTTGATGATTTGGGATTACCAGCCACTATTCGCTGGTATCTTGGGCAAGCTCAGGAACGCACTGACTGTGATTTTGACTTTGAGCTTATTGGGGAAGAACAAGAAATTTGTCCTGAGTTTATGACCGTTATGTTCCGTATTTTTCAAGAAGCGATCACAAATGTTATTAAACATGCAGATGCTGCGTATACCACAATTCGCTTAATTTTTGAGCCTGAGGTAATGCGCTTGGAAATCAAAGATAACGGCCATGGTTTTGATCTCAAACATCCACAGGAACAAACCACTTGGGGTCTACTTGGCATGCAAGAACGAACAACTTTATTAGGCGGTCAATTCTTGGTAAACTCAACCTTGGGTGGTGGAACACAAATAGAATCCGTTATCCCTTATTGCCCAACACATACTTCAGGAAAGAAAAAAAATGACAATTCGCCTTCTTCTGGTTGATGATCACATGGTTGTGCGCACGGGTCTACGAATGCTTCTGGAGGGTTCTAGTGATATTGAGATTGTTGCAGAAGCCAGCACCGCCAAAGAAGCTCTAGCAGCCGCAAGAGAATTTACTCTAGACGTCATCCTAATGGACATTGGTTTGCCTGACATGTCTGGAATTGATGCCACCCGTGAAATAAAAAAACATTCTCCTAATATTGCAATTGTCGCCCTCACCATTCATGAAGATGAGGAATATTTTTTCAAGATGCTGGAGGCAGGCGCATCAGGTTATGTTCCTAAACGCGCTGCCCCTGAAGAATTACTCACTGCAATTCGTGAGGCTGCTGCTGGCGAGGTATATCTCTTCCCCTCTATGGCAAAATTGCTCGTGCGAGACTATCTAATTCAAGATCATTCCCAAGAACAAAGCGGCAGCTTATCAAGCATCACTGATCGCGAACAGGAGGTGCTAACCTGGCTCGCAGAAGGCACTTCCAATAATCAAATAGCGCTAGAACTAAATATTAGCCCAAAAACAGTTGCACGACATCGTGAAAATATCATGCGCAAACTCAATCTTCACTCCCGTACTGAGTTGGTACGTTACGCAATTCGTAAGGGGATCATAAAACCGTAAATCACAACAAATAGACCCTAAAAAGAAAATGGACGCGAATGCGTTCGTTTTTTGTTTAACGATAGGTTTTTAATAGGATTGGGGAAAAATGAGCTAATTCAGCAATTATCCACAACAACATGGGTGAACTACCCCATGAAAAATGAAATATTCCCGCAAATCACCCACATATCATAGTTTTACTTGAGGGATTCTTCATAAATAAGATCGGTGATTCTCCGAATTTACTTTCCATATAGCTCTCCTGTAGGATAAGGGTGACAAACAAAATGATTAGCATCCCCAGATGCTGAAAGGAACAACTCATGAACACCCTGCTCAGTATCCTAACTCTATTTGCAGTACGAATTCTTATCCCCTTCTCCTTGATTTTGCTCATTGGAGAAAAGGTACATCGCCAACAACGCACGCACACATTCTAAGGAGAGAGCCATGAAATGGCTAGAAGCACTCACCACCATTGCCACAACGATAGGAATACGCTTTCTTATTCCTATCGTTATGACAATCGGAATTATTTACGCCTTACGCAAATTGGATGCTCGCTGGCAAGCAGAAGCTGAAGCACAAATAATTCCAGCAACAACTGTATTTACAAGCTCACGTTGCTACGATGTGAAGAAATGTTCACCAGAGCAGAGGGCAAATTGCTCTGCGGCAGATCGATCAGAACCTTGCTGGCAAGTATTTCGTCAAACCAATGGTGGTCTCCTAAAAGATGAATGCTTATCATGTGGTTATTTTTTTAACGTCCCAACACCTGTTCGAATTTAGAAAGTTGTTTTTAGAGGAGTACAAATATGTTCTCATACCCCGAACGCCTAATCATAGCCCTAATGGTCGCCTTGGTATTTGCAGGCGTAACACTCATAGCCGCTGACGCATCACCTTTGGTATCTCCTCCACTAACTGAAGGTGAAATAGGATGCGAAGTTTGCCATGCAGACTTTATGGAAAGTTGGCAAAGCGGCCCTCATGGTCAGGCAACAGCTGACCCGATATTCAATGAAGCATGGGAAGCACAAGGGAAACCAGGAGCATGCTTGGTATGCCATACCACCGGCTACGACCCCGCCACCGGCACATGGGAGCAAGATGGCATCGCTTGCGAAGCTTGCCATGGTCCAATTCCAGAAGATCATCCTACGAACCCAACACCAATAAATCGTTCACCAGTTCTCTGTGGTACCTGCCACAGCGATATGCGTTTTGGTTGGGAAAACTGGGAAATCAGCGCCCACTATCAACGTGATATGACATGCATCAATTGCCATGACCCACATCAGGCAACGCTGAAATCAGTAGACCCAACAAAAGGCGATGATGTTGATAAAGCATCACAACTCTGCCAAAAATGCCATACAGAATACTCTCAAGATCACACACACACCATTCATGGACAGAGTAATGTCTCTTGCAGCGACTGCCACCTCACAGTAGTAGAAATAGATACACCTGCACATACCATTCAAGATCACAGTTTTCAGGCAACATTAGCATCATGCAACACCTGTCATGCTGACCAAATTCACAGTAACGAAGAAACCGCAATAACTACACCAAAACATCCTGAAGTGCAAAACAGCTCAGTCGTTGTAACATCTGAACCTGTTCCAGTTAGCCCACTTGGCTTTGCCGGCTTGGCAGGATTGATCGGGCTGGCCGCAGGCACAGTTCTCGCTCCTTGGCTTGATGAAAAATACCGCAAACTAAACAAGAAAGTGAGTCATAAAGATGAGTAAACTTGAGCGGAGAGATTTCCTTAAATTAGCAGGTGCGGGTGCCGCCGGGTTAGTTGGCATGCAAGTCATGCGCCCAACAGCACATGCATCATCTGGAGCCGAAGCTGGAGAACAGCAGTGGGCCATGGTTATTGACCAATCCAAATGCACAGGCTGTGGACACTGCACTCTTGCCTGCCGCGCCCACAACGATATTTCCCCAGAGATCTCCTGGAACGAAGTCATTCAAGTCGAACCAGTTGGTGATAAAGACGCCTTCCTACCCCGCCCATGTATGCATTGTGAACATGCCCCCTGTGTTGATGTCTGTATGGTAGGCGCTTCTTACTATCGCTCAGATGGTATCGTCATGATGGATTATGACAAATGCATTGGCTGCCGATATTGTGAAATAGCCTGCCCTTATCAGGCGCGTTCATTCAATTGGGAGAAATTCGATGGGGAGAATCCAGCTGTCCCGGAGTGGGGGCAGCCAGAAGTTGAGCGCCGTCCCCGTGGCGTTCCAGAAAAATGTTCCTTTTGTTATCAACGTATCGACCGTGGTTTGGCACACGGCTTAACCCCGGGCGTAGACCCGGACGCAACGCCCGCCTGTGTAGTTGCTTGCCCCACCGGAGCACGGGTCTTCGGCGATCTAAATGATCCCGAATCCAAAGTCAGCAAGATCATCAATTCACGTCCAACCGTTCGCTTGCGGGATGAATTAGGTACTGCCCCGCGTGTCTATTATGTATTAGCTACTCCCGAAGCTTTCGAGGAGGCAGAAGCATGATCACAAATTTACGCACTCGTTTTAAACCCACGCCCTGGATAGCATGGATAGCCTTCCTAAGCATCTTTCTGATTATTGGGGTTACTGGCGGAGTCATAGTTTTGTGGAAAGGGCTATCAGTCACCAATTTGACAGACTTAGTTCCTTGGGGGCTATGGATCGCCATTGACCTCTCATCCATTGCGCTTGCAGCGGGAGCTTTCTCCCTTTGTGCCGTTGTCTATCTAATTGGGCTAAAAGAATACGAACCGATTGCACGTACAGCCACTTTTGTAGGACTGATCGGCTACAGTATGGCTATGCTCTGCTTATTCATGGATATTGGCCGTCCCTTCAAGTTCTACCAAGCTTTTATATACTGGAATACACACTCCCTGCTTTGGGAAGTGACCATGTGTGTAGGTTTGTATTTCACTGTATTGGTTCTCGAATCTATGCCAATTATTGCAAATTTAAAATGGTTACGCACACGATATCCCAAATTGACAGCCAAGATGTCACGTGTCCATCATTATGCTCCATACTTAGCAATAGCGGGGCTTTTTCTCTCCAGCTTGCATCAGTCATCGCTCGGAGCTACCTATGGTGTGCTCAAATCCCGCCCCTTCTGGTACAAACCTGAGATGTCAGTATTATTTATGCTCTCAGCTATCCTAGGTGGCATCTCGATAACACTCTTTGCCTCGATGATGGCTTCCCAGCTAACAAATAAAGCCAAGGTCAAGGATGAACTGATCGAGAAACTATCAAAATTTGTTGGCTGGGCACTAGTTGGATACTTTTATTGGCGTTTCTGGAGCACTCTCTCCATGACATACACTTACGAACCTGGGCGAACAGAAGGCCTAGAATTGCTTACCAAAGGTCCACTCGCCTTTAATTTCTGGTTTGGCGAAATATTGATAGGGATATTCGTGCCGATGATCTTGCTACTCAACAAAAAGACACGAAGTAATCGCTTCTGGCGTATGACTGCATTGCTAATGGTGGTCGGTGGCGTAATAGCCTTTCGCTGGAATATCAATATCTCTGGCGCGATGATTGTGCTTTCATATCTGCCCGGGCAGCCGACTGTCACATACGCATCCTATACCCCATCACTTGTCGAGTGGATGGTTGGAGGAGGTGTAATCGCCTATGGTTTATTTACCTTCTCGTTAGGTGTCCGTTATCTACATGTAGTCGATCACGACATGATCGAGGAGGAGCATGTTCCCGTCAATGTGAAGGTGCCCCAAACAGCACGGGCTTAAAAATTCTAATAAGTAAAGTAAATTCCATTCTCAACAAAAATGCCGCTCTTTTGAGCGGCATTTTCATTCGTTTTTGTTCGTTTGCTATTTATTCGGGGGCTCCAGCGTCTATCCATTCTTGTACAAGACTGAGTTCATCGGGAGTCAATTGCCCGAGGTGATCGCCTGGTATTTGGATCGTCACCAGCAAGCTGTTTGCGCCGTCTCCTGGTAATATGATGGCACCGCTTTGCCCACCAGTCATTGCATCGGCATAGCTTGCCAATGAAAGTCCACCCAATGCTCCATGACACATGGAGCATTTCTCTTGAAGTACTGGGCCAATATACCCGCTCCAGGTCAGATCAGCAACAGCTTCCATTGGCTGAGGAGTAGGTGTCGGGGCAAGGGTTGGAAAGGGTGTGGGGGTCTGTGGGTCATAGCCAATTCCTGCACGTTCTACAGAAACAGGTAATGTTGTGATTGCGGTATTTTCAGAGTTGACGAAACCGAAAACACCAGCCAACATTATAGTTGTCAAAATGGCTGCAACTGGGAAGTAAACCCGCTGCCGTTTTTTCAATATTATCGGGTCGACAGGTCGATCAGCAACGCCTGCTTTGATATCGGCCAATTCCAGGGGATGCTCATGCAGCATTTCTTCCTCGGTCATCGAGCCTGTCCACATGGCTTTGTTAAATATTTTGAAATGAACACCATAGAAGTGCCAAATTAAAATAGCTAAAACTGCCAAAACTGCTTCTAAGCCATGGGCTGCTTTTGCTGCAGGGATGAACTCGCCGGGAAGGATGCCTGAGGTCGTGATTGGATTCCACATCATGAACCCTGTTAAACCCATTATGACAGTTCCCCAAACAAAGGCCCAGTACTCCAGCTTTTCTTCAAAAGTATAGCGTCCCATCTGCGGTCGTTTTTTGGCGAAGCCAAGGTTATACAAGGTTGCTTGCAAACCATCGCGAACATCTTGAAGGGCGGGAAGCATCCCTAAACGGGTACGTTTCACATAGAATTTATATCCAAAAACAAGCAGGTGATATATGGTGCCAACCATCATTACGGTTGCTGCAATATGATGAATGCTTCGAGTACCTTCAATGCCACCAAATAAGTTCACAATAAAATGCGAAATTCCGCTTGATGGATATTTTTGGGGCAAACCTGTTATGCCTAATGTCCCAAAGGACAATAGCATGATCAGGTGCTCAATTCGTCGAGCTAGTTCAAAACGGGGGTAGGTGCGAGGCGTCTTGCTCATGAGTGTGACGCTCCTTTTCTTTTATCAATTATGCGGCGCACGATATCACTAATTACGAAGAGCAGCATGCCACCTATAACGACAGGGATAAGGATCTTATAGAACCAATCAACATAGAAGACAATTGGGTAATGTTCGGCATCAGGCACGTAATGGCTCATCCATGAATCGGGGAAATTAGCATCCGCTTCTGGATGACAACGCTGACACGTAATAAGCAAGTTCTCTTTTAGCGCAATGCCATGATCTGGGTCATCTGGCGATTTGATGTCATGAATGCCATGGCAATCGTAACAAACCGGTTTATTGGAGTCATGATCTGGAGAACGCTTCTCAAAAAGCTCAATTGTCGCGCCATGAAAATCTGCGACATAAGTGTCAACGACATCTGTGGAGACACCATATTTATCCATCATGTCAGAGTCCGTATGGCAAGATGCGCAAATTTGTGGTGATTCCAATCTATAGGAAGCTGTTCTTGGATCGCCAATATTATGAACACCATGACAATCAATACAGGTTGGAACATCCTGATTGTATTTACTCGTTAAGGCATAACCATGCACACTTTGCTTATAGGTTTCGTAAATCGTGCTATGACAGCGAGCGCATGTTTGGGGGATTTTCACTTTTTCTAATAGTAAGATCTCGCCGGTTACTGGATGTGTCATCCGCGCCTGTGTATGAGGGTTATGGCAATCGGTGCAAATCGCGGCGTTGGTATCTCCTCCCGCCAAGGTGCGCTCGTGCATACTATCCAGCGTTTTATCATATTGCTCAGAATGGCATTCTTTGCAAGAAGTGTATAGCTCAAGAGAAAGCTCTCTTAGGCTATGTGCAGAACGTTCTGGATGGGGGAATGCCGTAATATCTGTATGGCAATCAACACATGCAACTTCTTCAAGGTTATGTACTGAATTGGTAAATTTATTTGCATCAATAGATAACCACAATATTTCTTCGCTTTCGAGGGTCAGGGTCATCCCGGACTCTCCATGACATGCCATACACTCGTCATTAGAGAGTGTGGCCGAAGAGGCGGGGCTTGCACCTACCAGATTGGTTTGTCTTAAGGTAGCGGCGGTGGCGATCATAATTCCTAGCAACAGTAAACCTGTTGTCAACCACACCCGCGACCTTCCTTGAAATTGTTTACTCATAGCATCTCCTGTAAATTTTATTTGGCAAAATCAGGATCGTTCTAGTAATAAGACGAAAAATACCTGAAATATTCACCTTGCATGAGGTCAAAACATTATAAGGTCAATAAAAACAATACTCCTAGTGACAATCGTCATATTCTATTTATCTCCTATTAAGGAAGTACGCCATCTTGATAAGAGATTCAAATTGTTAATCAAAGTCTAAAAAGCGGGCTGTGCCGAAATAGGGGCGTTTTTTATGGTGCCCAATGTAAATATCACAGCAAATATTCAAGCTATGCAGGGTGGTGTCAGTGTTTTTTTCCATAACAAGTATCGAATATCCACGCATAAGCTTTACTTATCAATTTACATAAGCACAAACGATAAGCGTTTGTTATTTTTATCACTTGTTTGTGTAATACCCGAACACTATAATAGTGAAATATATCACGATAAAAAAGTGCATTGAGGACTTTTATGACAAAAACAAAATATCTACTTTTTACTCTTCTTTTGTTCATATTTTTTGCAGGATGTTCTCCGACAATCACAGAGCAGGAAACTCCAGTACAAGAACCTATAGAAGAGGCTACCTTAGTACCTACACTCCCTCCTCCTCCGACCCCAACAAGCGAACCTGAAATAGTTAGTTATTGTCTGGATTGCCACACAGACAAAGAACGCCTCATAAGCACGGCCAAGCCTGAAGAAGAGATTATCTCTGAAAACAAAGGTGAAGGCTGAGGGGGCGAAGTGGCTCCGTTGGAGCCTTGGGAAAAAGTTCTCGTTGAAGATGATTTTGTAGATGATGTACACGGACAGGTAATCTGTACTGTTTGTCATGAGGGCCAACAATCTCCAGATAAGGATGAAGCACATGCAGGGTTGATCTCTGACCCCAGCGCATTACCAAATCAGGGATGTCAGATGTGTCATTCAACGCAAGCAGAAACCTTTGAAACCAGCCTGCATTCGACTTTAGATGGGTATTGGAAAGCTATTGATGAGCGCTCTGTACCTGAAGACCACGAAGCACTGGAAGGAATGTTCGGAAACCACTGTTCATCTTGTCATGCGACTTGTGGCGACTGCCATATCAGCCAGCCAAATTCTGTTGGCGGAGGTTTCATAGCCGGGCACAATGTCAAAAAGACCCCATCTATGACGCGAAACTGCACAGCCTGTCATGGCAGCCGTGTTGGCTCTGAATATTTAGGCAAACATGAAGGCATCTCTGGCGATATTCATTTCCGACAAGGTCGGATGAATTGTGTTGATTGCCACTCTGGTATGGAGATGCATGACTCAACGGGTGTTTGCACAGAATGCCACGATTTAACGGAAGATGCTGATCTTCTTCTAAGCAATCCTGATCGTTATACGGGAGCAGAAGTCCCGGCGTGCGGATCGTGTCATGAGGAAGCTGCAACGTCTAATCCCCAGCATATTTTGCATCAGGATAAGCTATCCTGCCAGGTATGTCATTCTGTCAGCTATACAAGTTGCGATGGTTGTCATGTTGCAGTAAGCGAAGAAAGCGGCAATCCATTCTTTGAGACAGAAGGTACATACCTGACCTTCTTCATTGGTAAAAATCCGAATCCAAGCTATCACCGTCCTTATGAATATGTGCCTGTGCGGCATGTTCCTGTGGATACGGAAAGCTATGCATTTTACGGAGAAAACTTACTCTCGAATTTTGATGCACGACCTACATGGGCGTATGCTACGCCGCATAATATTCAGCGGATCACCCCACAAAACGAAAGTTGTGAAGCTTGTCATGGCAATGCAGATATTTTCCTGACAGCCGATAAAGTGAGCCCTGCAGAGCTTGAAGCCAATCAATCTGTGATCGTTGACGAAATCCCTCCTCTTTCGCAATAGAGGAGTTTATAAGACTAGTTCTACCCAATATTCAGTTTCTCAATAAGGAGAGAAAAGATAATGAAAAAGAATCGAATTCTATATTTGCTTCTGACCAGCACTATGATCCTAGGAATGGTACTGAGCGCTTGCTCACCTGCTCCCGCTGCAGAAGCACCTGTTGTTGAAGAGCCGGAAGCACCCGCAGAACCTGCTCCTGAACCAGAGCCAGTAGTAGAAGCGCTTACGCTTGATGATACTTTTGGGACCATGCTCGCCGAAATGGAAGGCTACAATACTATCAAAGCCGATGCTCTTCTTCTAGAAATAGTTGAAGATACACCTCCCTTCATCTTGGACGTTCGCTCAGTTGAAGAAGTAACTGAAACAGGTCATATCGAAGGTGCTGCTCATATTCCAGTAAACGAACTGGCACAACACACTGAACTTCTGCCCGCATTCGACACGCCCATTGTTGTTTATTGTGGCTCCGGCTGGCGCGCAACCATTGCGATGACTTCGCTCCACGGAATGGGCTGGACAAATGTCCGTGCTCTCAAAGCTTTTTATTCTGACTGGAAAGAAGCTGGCAACCCCGTAGCTGAGGGTCTTCCTGAAGCAATGGTTTTAGATGCTGTTGAAGTAGACGCTGACTTGCTCGCCGCTGCTGACGCCGCAACCATGGCTGTCGCAGGTATGGGAACAAAATGGGGCGTACAACCAGCCGACGCATTGAATATCGCAATGGTTGAAAATGCTGATCTAGTTGTGATCGATGTTCGCCGCCAAGAAGAAGTTGATGAAAAAGGCTATATCGACGCACCAAACTTTGTCCACATCCCGCTTGAAGACTTTATTGCCAGCCAAGATATGTGGCCCTCTGCTGATACCCCCATCACTGTATACTGCGGCAGTGGACATCGCTCCACAATGGCAATGACCATGCTTCTTTCTTATGGTTATGAAGATGTCAACAGCCTTAAAGGTGGCTATGGCGGTTGGGTTGGTGCTGGTTATGCATCAGTTGGCGGCGTCCCCACCTTGGCGCAGAACTACAATGTCATGCTGACCAATATGGTTGGTTACAATACCATCAAAGCCGATGCTCTCTTGGTCGAAATGGTGGAAGATACACCTCCATTCATCCTAGATGTGCGCTCAGTTGAAGAAGTAACCGAACAAGGTCATATTGAAGGCGCAACACACATTCCTTTGAATGAACTGACGCAACACATCGACCTTCTGCCTGCTTTCGATACCCCGATCGTTGCCTACTGTGGAAGTGGCTGGCGCGCAACGATAGCAATGACCGCCCTTCACGCAATGGGTTGGACTGATGTCCGCGCATTGAAAGCCACCTATTCAAGCTGGGTAGAAGCTGGCAACCCTGTTGTCGAAGGTCTTCCCGAGCCAATGGTATTAGATGTTGCTACAGTTCCCGAAAGCCTGAGTACACCGATCGACGCATCTGTTGTTTGGGCAAAAGATCATAGCTGGGGCGGAAAAGCCGCTGATGCGCTGAATACTGATCTGATCGAAAAACCAGAGATGATCCTCATCGACGTTCGTCGTGCTGAAGAAGTAGAGGAAAAAGGTCTGATCGCAGTCGTAGATCAGGAATTACTGACCATCCCGTTGGAAAGCTTCATCGCCAAAGCAAGCATGTGGCCCGCCGATAAAGACGCCGAGATTGTCGTCTACTGCGGTAGCGGACACCGCTCCACAATGGCAATGGAAATTCTCCTGAGCAATGGCTACACCAATGTTACCAGCCTCAAAGGTGGTTTCAGTGGCTGGGTTGAAGCAGGTCTTCCCGTGGCAGAATTCGTAGCTGCTGAATAATCTCTAAAAAGATAAGCAATACCCAAGACAGGCTCTCAATGAGAGCCTGTCTTTTCTTTTCTCAATTCAAAACCATTCGTAAGGCAAGATCGATACTCTCAAAAACTTGTGCCCCTTGCACTTCCAAATATCCACCTTTAAGGGATGTCTCTGCAATGCCAACTTTATTTATTTTAACAGAAAAACCATGCTCAATTAAAAAATCCCCCATCTTCCCCACGCTGATAATACCGGCGGGCGTATCTTCAAAAACCCAAATTTGACTATCCTTCAAAAGCGATAAATCTTCAGAAAAACTCCCTTTTGTCGCCGCATAGGCAGATAATAAACTCTCATCCACAGGCTTGCCTAAAGAAGTAAAAGCCGCTGCCAATGCATGTGTTGGAGCAGGTTTTAGCAAGGCAGAGGTTTCCTCCCCAACTTCTTTGGCAAGCCACTCAATATCATTATTGCCAACCAACGAGAGTTCACCTAGTCCTACCAGCCGCCGACCATATTCGGCATCGGGCATCTGGCGCGAGGGGCGGTTCGTCATGATCGCGCATCCATGCTCGGGATCTTCGAGCCACGCAAAAAGCCGCTTTCTCACGTCTGTTCCGAGTAGCGGTTTATCAAATCGCAGCAGATAGCTCTCTATGTCCAAGCTGCTTTTTTCTCCATAAATGCGTTCAAAATCTGCACTCCCCAATATTAATTCTTGAAAAATACGAAAAGTGGATGAATGAAAAGTTTCGCTTTCTTGGACAAATTCATGGACATGCGCATCTTTCGACATCTTCTGGATGGCTCTTTCGAGCCGGATACGCGCCGGAATTTGGGCTGGCTCTCCTTTAAGAAGCGTGAAGAGCGGCTCAAGAGAAAGGGAACCGTTAATCATCAAAACCGACATGCACGCTGCGCTCGAATGCCACTCGCTGGAAATACCCAACCCCTCAAATTGAGCAATTTCTGTGTCTGAAATTTCAACACCCTCATAGCCCATTTCCTGCGCCCCAAAACGAACGGTGTCCTGCAAGGCGCGATGATAGCCACGTGGCTTGAGCAGCACGCCATCCATATCAAAGATCAAGATCGTCTTGCTCATTTATGCCTCTTTCTCAATTCACTTTCTACATCGCTAAGACTGAGTCCTTTTGCGCTCAGCAAAACCAGCGTATGATAAAAAAGGTCGCTCACTTCTTCAATAATACGGTCATCACCCTGCCCCTTCGCAGCGATGATAACCTCTGTTGCTTCTTCACCGATTTTTTGTAAAATGCGATCTTCACCCTCGGCAAAAAGGCTGGCAGTATACGATTTTTCAGTGGGGTTGGCCTTACGTTCTTCGATAATCTCAAATAATTCGTTTAGCATATTTTTCCTTTTTGCACCACAAAGGCACAGAGTTCACAAAGTTTTTCTCTGTGGTGAACCTTTTCTCTACTTTCCACTTTCTATTTCTCTATAAAAACAACTCTCTGCACCCGTATGGCAAGCAGGTCCCGCAGGCTCTACGAGCAAGACGAGCGTATCGGCATCACAGTCTACCAATATTTTGCTCACGTTCATGAAGTTGCCCGATGTGGCACCTTTAAGCCAGAGTTCCTGTCGGCTACGGCTCCAGAAATGTGCCTGGCCTGTTTCGCGCGTTAAGCAAAAGGATTCAACATTCATCCACGCGACCATGAGGACTTCTTTGCTCTGCTCATCTTGTACCACTGTGGTGACCAAACCATGCTTGTCGAATTTTAGATTTATTTCAGCGCTCATATTCAACCATCCTGACAGGAATTCCTCTTCTCAAAAACTCTTCCTTCACATCCATAATCGTCAAAACCTTATCGTGAAAAAGGGATGCAGCAAGCGCGGCGTCTGCGCCGCCCAGCGTTACCGCGTCTGCAAAATGAGACACATTCCCCGCGCCGCCGCTCGCGATGACTGGCACATTTACTGCGTCCGCAATCGCGCGCGTGAGTTCCAAGTTGTAGCCTGCGAGCGTGCCGTCTGCGTCCATGCTGGTTAGTAAAATTTCCCCTGCGCCCATTTCTACGCCGCGTTTTGCCCACTCGATGGCATCCAAGCCCGTCGCTTTTCTGCCGCCGTGTGTGTAGACTTCCCAGCCACCGCCCACCTTCTTTTTTGCGTCAATGGCGAGAACGATACATTGTGCGCCAAATTTTTTAGCGGATTGAGCTAACAGGTCTGGATTTGCTACAGCGGATGAGTTGATCCCGATCTTATCTGCGCCCGCCAGCAAAGCGAGACGTGCGTCCTCAATAGACCGAATCCCACCCCCAACAGTGAGCGGCAAAAAAACTTGTTCAGCGACCCGATTGACCACATCGAGCATTGTTTCTTTTCCCTCGTGCGTTGCTGAAATATCGAGAAAAACAAGTTCATCTGCTCCCATCTTGTCATAGGCTTTTGCCTGCTCAACGGGGTCCCCCGCATCTCGCAAGCCGACAAAGTTGACTCCTTTAACGACTCGACCTTCTTTGACATCCAGACAGGGGATGATTCTTTTTGCTAACATATTGTTTTCTCCGATAGATGTGCATTGCATCCGCTTTTGGATGCGTTGCACATCGGGTCTAACGCGATAAGCAAGTCTTTGCTAACCCGGACTGCAACACATTGTACAAATGCAGTGCAGTTCTGACGTTGAGTTAACATGCTATCGCCTCCGCCAACGTGATATGATTTTCATACAAGGCACGCCCAATAATCACACCACTCAAACCTGCTTCTTTAACTTCTCGCACATCCTCCAAGGTTTTGATTCCGCCAGACGCGATGACATCTAGTCCCGTTTTTTCCGCAAGCTGACGGGTGTTTTTGGTGTCGTTGCCAACGCTCATCCCATCGGTGGCGATATCGGTGTAGATGATTCTCTCCGCGCCGATGTTTTTTAGTGCCTCGGCAAGCTCAAATATAGAGCGATCCGAGGCGACTTGCCAGCCACGCGCCATGAGAACGCCATCCCGTGCATCCAAGCCGAAGACAATTCGATCTGCACCAAATTCGGCAATCACCTTTTTTGCAAAAGAAAAATCTTCGAGAATCGCTGTGCCCAAAATAACACGCGTGATGCCGAGATTCAGTGCTCCTTCGATATCGGCGAGGCTGCGAATCCCACCGCCAAGCTGCGTGGAAATATCGCCGCACGCCACAAGGATATTTTTAATCGCACGCTGGTTGGGCTCGATATATTCGCCGAATGCCCCATCAAGATTGATCAGATGAAACCAAGTTGCACCCTGAGCTTGCCACTTTTTGGCAATTTCAACGGGATCATTGCTATATTCTTTCTGCTTATTTGGGTCGCCCTGCCGCAAACGGACAACTTGTCCCTTGCAAAGGTCGATGGCGGGGTAGATGGTAAAGGTCATATTGGCTCCTTAATAGAACGCGGATTTGATGGATTGGGCAGGTTTACGCGGATTTTAAAAACTTTTTTGGCTTTTAAAATCTGCGGGAATCCGCAAAATCAGTGCAATCCGCGTTCTATATTTTTTCAACAAAATTTCTCAAAATCTGCAAGCCGATTTTCTGACTTTTTTCGGGGTGAAATTGCACACCGTAGATATTTTCGACATTCACGACCGATGTGAATTCGACACCATAATCGGTGCGGGCAAGGCTGTGGGTGGGATTGGCGGCAGCGCAATAATAGCCGTGATTGAAATAAACATAACTTTCATCAGGCACTTCGCTGATGAGCGGGCTTTCTTTCTCGAAAACAATCGTATTCCAGCCAATTTGTGGAACCTTGAGAGTCTGGCTCTGAAATTCAAGCACACGTCCAGGCAAAATCCCCAGCCCCTCGTGAATGCCGTGTTCGTGTCCTTCGTCGAAGAGAAGTTGCATTCCAAGGCAGATGCCCAAGAGTGGCTTTTCGGAAGCAACAAATTCTTTGATGACAGGGGGGAGATTATTCGCTATCAAGCCATCCATGCCGTCCTTGAATGCCCCCACGCCGGGCAAAATCGCTTTCTCAGCGGACAGAATTTTAGCGGCATCGCTCGTGATCTGCGCCTGCCCACCCACAAACTCTATCGCCTTTTGGACAGAGTGCAGATTGCCTGCGCCGTAGTCGATGATTGTTATCATAATTTTCCTTTAGAACTCGGCACAATCCCCGCTCGCCGCTCATCCACTTGCACCGCCGCATCGAGCGCTCTCGCAAAGGCTTTGAAGGTTGCTTCGGCGATGTGGTGATTATCTTTCCCATAGAAAACACGGATATGCAGGTTCATTTTCGCAGAGACTGCCACTGTTTCAAAGAAATGCTCTATTAATGAAGTCGGGATATTTCCCACAGATGGACTAACCCACGGAATCTGGATGACGGAATAAGGTCTGCCCGACAAATCCAGAATGACATTTGCCAGCGCATCGTCCATGGGGACACTTGCTTCTGCCATGCGGCGGATGCCCAGCTTTGAGCCGAGTGCCTGACCAATCCCCTCCCCAAGCACGATGCCGCAATCCTCGATAGTGTGGTGCGCATCTATATGCAAATCCCCTTCGGCTTGAAGGTCAATATCTATCAACCCATGCACAGCGATTTGGGTGAGCATGTGATCAAAAAATCCAATGCCTGTGGAGATGTTGTGTTCTCCTGTACCGTCGAGATTTACAGAAAGAGATATGTTGGTTTCTTTTGTTTTTCGTTGAATAGAAGCTGTTCTCATAAAAACTCCTTGTTAGAACTGCATTGCACTTGCAGCGAAGCGGAAAGTGCGTTGCAGTTCGGCTCAGCAAGAATCATGTATGCTTTGCAAGACCCGATGTGCATACCCCATTCGGGGCACTTACGCATCCAAAAGAAGATGCAATGCACATCTATATTTTTGTTAAAGCTCTCACCACCACATCCACCTGCTCGGGCATCCCAACACTGATGCGGATATGGTCATCCAAGCCAGGTTTGTTGAAGTAACGGATGAGAATGCCTTGCTTCGCCAAATTTTCTTTCAACTTTGCGGCATCTCGCCCGATGACTTTGCAGAGGATGAAATTCGATTGGGATGGATAAGGTTCTAAGTAATCTATCTTTTGCAACGCTGCATAAAGCCGTTTTCGCTCGGCGATGATCTTCTGCCCGATTTTTTCGAGTTGGTCGGCATTCTTAAGGGCTGCTAGTGCTGCTTCACTTGCCGCAACAGAGACATTATAGGGCTGCTTCGCTGTCCACAGGTATGGCATCAGCCAGGCGGGGAAGACACCGTATCCAACCCGTAACCCAGCCAACCCCGCCCATTTGCTGAATGTTCGCAAGACGATGAGATTCTCTCGTTTGGCGACTTCTTTCATGCGGGAAGCGCCGGGCGGGGCGAATTCCATATAGGCTTCGTCGAGGACGAGGAGCAGATTCTGTTCGAGCAGGGCATCAATTATTTCGGAGCGTAGCAAGCCTCCATCAGGGTTGTTCGGCGTTGCGAGGAAGAGCAACTTTGGCTGATGCACGGCAACCGCTTCGAGGAGGGCATCCGCATCCACAGAAAAATCATCCAAACGAGGCACGTTGATAACCTGACCACCATTGATCGCGGTGTCGAAGGCGTACATCCCGAAAGTGGGCGGACAGTTGAGAATGGTGTCGCCGGGATTGATGAAGAAGCGCAGGAGGAGGTCAATTAGCTCATCTGCGCCCGCTCCGGCGAGGATATTCTCGACGGGGATTTGGTGATAATCGGCGAGCGCACGGCGCAAAAATCGGCTCTCTGGGTCGGGATAAATATGGACGTAAGGCAGATTTTTGAGCGCATCGGCAACGGCGGGGAGCGTGCCGTAAGGGTTCTCGTTGGCATCGAGCTTGATGATCTCATCGGCGGGGATGCCGAGTTGCTCGGAAAGTGCCTCGAAGGGGAGGATGGGGGTATAGGGGGTGAGGCTAAGTAAGTGAGGACGTAGCAATTCTTTCATTTTTACACCACTGCGTATTTCGTAGTGCGTATTGCGTAATGGTTCCCGATAAACGAGGTCATTACGCAATACGTTTTACGCATTACGCACTTTTCATTCTGATTTTGGACGCATTCGCGTGCGCCGTCAGCTTCTCTGTATCCGCAAAATCGGCGGCGATGGGGCTGAGGGCGGCGGCTGTTTCGGGATCGAGAGCGACGACGCTGGAGACTTTGACAAAATCGAGCAAATTCAGCGGCGAGGCAAAACGAGCTGTGCCGCCAGTCGGCATGACGTGGCTGGGACCCGCAACATAATCGCCGAGGGCTTCAAAGGAGTGTTCGCCGAGGAAGAATCCGCCTGCGTTGTTGATCTGGTCCATGAGTGCTTTGGGGTCATGCACAGCAAGACAAAGATGCTCGGCAGCGTAATCGTTGGCGAGTTTGGCGGCTTCTGCGATGCTCTCCACAATAACGATACCGCTCTTATTCTCCAACGAGGCTTCGATAATTTCTTCACGAGAGAGTTTGGCGGTTTGTTCGGCAACTTCTGCCTGTACCTTTTTCGCCATTTCTTCGTCCGTGGTCAGCAAAATTGCGCTGGCTTGCACATCGTGTTCGGCTTGAGCGAGCAAATCTGCTGCAACCCAGGCGGGATTTGCATCCGCATCGGCGATGACCATTGTCTCGGTGGGACCAGCCAACCCATCGAAGCCGACCAAGCCATAAAGCTGCTGTTTGGCAAGCGTCACGAAAAGATTGCCTGCGCCGACAATTTTATCTGCACGAGGGATGCTTTCTGTGCCAAACGCCATCGCCGCAATCGCCTGTGCGCCGCCGACCTGATAGACTTCATCCACGCCGCAGATATACGCCGCTGCCAAAATCGAATCGTGCGGATTTGGCGGAGTGCAGACCACAATATCCTTGACGCCCGCAACTTGCGCGGGGATCACGCTCATTAGCATGGAGGAAGGCAGCGGAGCCGTTCCGCCAGGCACATAAACGCCGACTCGTTCAATGGCAGTGAAACGCTGACCAATTTCTCCGCCCATTTCGTTCGTCAGCCAACTGGTGATGGGTTGTCTTTCATGAAAATCACGGATACGTGCGGCAGATTTTTCCAACACTTCCTGTAAACGTGCGGGGATTCGCTCCCAAGCCGCTTTCAAGTCCGCTTTTGCGATGCCGAAATTCGGCGCATCGAAACGGTCGAGGGTCGCATTCCATTTTTGCACAGCGGCATCGCCATCTTCGTCAATCGACTTCAAAATTTGCATCACCGCCTGATGCGGCATCACGCCCTCGCCAAAAACCGACTCCGTCCGTGCGATGGTGGCGGGCGAGTAGCTATCTTGGTAAATGGGCTTGCGCTTCAAAATGCCTTCTTTGGCTTCTGATAGGGGGTAGATTTTGATCATTTTCTTCTCCTTTTGGTTCTCTATGACGAGTGATAAGTGATGTTTTTGCTTTTCACTCGTCACGCATCACTCATCACTAAGTGCTTCAAACATCGCTGCTAATTCTTTCGGCTCTTCTTCAAAAAGATAATTCACATCCGAGACCACCACGCCGCTGCCCCCCACCGCGCGGATTTCTTTCACAGCCTCATGCAATTCAGATTTCGCTACAATTAGATGCACAGCGTACCAATTCTCAGCATCTTGCGTAATGACTTGCGAAATTGTAGGACCCTGCAAGCCGCCAATCACTTTTTGCCCAAAAATCTTCTCGGCAATATCTTCGGGCGAATCACCACGGATATTCGCAAAGATCGCCAATTTTTCTTCCGCCCGCAAAAAGGCACTCAACACTTCCAAAAATTGAACCGCAATCTCTCGCACGGCATCATTCTCTTTCAGACGCGCCTTATTTGCGATCAAACAGGCCTGCGATTTCAAAATCTCGCCGTCTCGCAACATCTTCAAATGATTGTCCCGCAAAGTCGTTCCGGTCGAAACAATGTCCACGATCAGGTCGGCGTATCCCACAGTCGGGGCAATTTCCAATGCTCCTTCCGCAGCGATGAATTTAAAATCAAGGTCGTTCCGTGCATCAAAAAACTTCTTTGTCAGATTAGGGAATTTGGACGCAATTTTCAGCGGGCGACCTAATTCATTCATCATCTTTTTTAAATCGGATACAGAACCGATCTCGCTCCAGGATTTAGGCGTGATCACGTTTAAAGTACAGTGTGCGAAATCCAAACACTTATGCAGTTCCAAGATCTGCCCATTATCATCTCTCTTCTCGAGAAAAACATCTCGCCCCGTGATGCCAAAATCGACACTTCCGCTCCGCACGCTGTGTACAATATCTCCCGGGCGCTGAAAGATCACTTCCATAAAAGGAAAACGGGGAATGCTTGCCTGATATTGACGTGGATTTGGGCTATAGACCTGAAAACCGACATTCGCTAGAAGTTCTCTGCTTTTCTCACCCAAAAAGCCCTTGCTTGGCAGGGATATTCTGATCTTGCGGTCTGCTTGCATAAAAACTCCTTATCATTTCTACTCAAGTACAATGCACCGAAAAACAGGTGCAACGTACTTTGATATTGAAAACAAAAAAGCACTTCCCAAGTCGGGAAGTGCTTCTAAAAGATGTGCTAAGTTTTTCTAATTTAAGTTATGAAATCCAAAGCTTCTTAAAGCAGACATGCCCGACCTGAAAGTCAGTTTTATGGGCATGATGATGACGGTTGCTGAATAAGTTTTTCATAACGGATGCGAGTTTATCACAGCAAAGGCCATGAAGCAAGAAAAAAAAGGTGGAGATGATTTCTCGTCTCCACCTTTGCATTCTGATACTACTTACTAACTACAGTCCAGCCGCGGCTTTCAGCTCGTCGGCTTTGTTAGTGCGCTCCCAAGTGAACTCATAATCTTCACGCCCAAAGTGACCGTATGCAGAGGTTTTGCGGAAGATCGGTTTGCGCAGGTCGAGATCACGGATGATCGCACCGGGGCGCAGATCAAAATGTTCGCTAACCAATTCGGCAATTTTCTCATCAGAGATAACGCCTGTGCCAAAGGTTTCAACATTAACAGACAACGGATGCGCGACGCCAATTGCGTAAGCAACCTGGATTTCGCAACGATCCGCGATTCCAGCCGCTACTACATTCTTGGCAGCCCAACGTGCTGCGTAAGCTGCAGAACGATCCACCTTTGTGGCATCTTTTCCTGAGAATGCGCCACCACCATGACGTCCCATTCCGCCGTAGGTATCGACGATGATCTTGCGTCCGGTCACGCCTGCGTCACCCATTGGGCCACCGATCACAAAACGTCCAGTCGGGTTGACGTAAATCTTGAGTTCATCGTCCACCATATCGGCGGGCAAAACAGGATTGATGACATGCTCAATGATCGCAGTACGAATATCTTCCTGAGAGATATCAGGGGAATGTTGCGTACTGATTAAAACGGTGTCTACGCGTTTCGGTTTGCCTTTGGAATATTCGATGGTCACCTGGCTTTTGCCGTCGGGGCGCAGCCACTCAAGCATTCCATTTTTGCGGACTTCGGTCAGATGCAAGGTCAGTTTATGTGCCAAATAGATCGGCATCGGCATCAAGGTTGGGGTCTCGTTACAGGCAAAACCAAACATCATACCCTGGTCACCAGCACCGATGGATTCAACTTCCGCTTCGGTCATTTCACCTGATTTGGATTCGAGCGCTTCATCCACGCCCATAGCGATATCTGAGCTTTGGCTTGCAACAGCGGAGAGCACACCACAGGTGTGCCCATCGAAGCCTTTTTTGCCGCGATCATACCCAATATCGATCACGACTTCGCGCACCAGTTTGTCAAAATCGACGTAAGCTTTTGTGGTGATCTCGCCCAGCAACATCACATAACCGGTCTTGATGGCAGTCTCACACGCCACACGAGACATCGGATCTTGCTCAAGACAGGCATCCAAAACAGCATCGCTGATCTGGTCACACATCTTGTCGGGATGTCCTTCCGTCACAGATTCAGACGAGAACATCAAACTTTCGGCATTCATAAAGGTCGTACTCATAGCTTTCACCTCGCTAAATAGATAATGCCCCTTCAGGTATTCATGAAAGGGCATCTTGCGCAAAAAGATTGCTCGGCTGCCCTCTCATCTTCCAGAATCTTTACTGCCGGAATTGGCACCTTTGCTCTTTCGATAAAACACGAAAATCAACTAGGTTGCCGAGGCTTCGCAGGGCCGGTCCCTCCGCCTCTCTGGATAAGAGTTGCCGTTTTGGGGCTATTGAATTATGGCGGCAGTTTACCATATCAGACAAACCAAGTCAACTTTTGGGAGGGGCGAGACACACGGAAATTTGGGCTTGTTTCCGTTAAAGCCATTGCCCCAAATCCTACGAATTTGGGGCAATGGGGCGAGAGTTCGGGAGAGAAGCTCTCTATCAGAAAATGCTAATTTAGCCGTAGCAATTTAGTTTCCAGAAGCGCAGCGGAAACCGATCTTCGGTGAAGATTCACCATGATACTCAGGGGAGTCCATATCGCTAGCATCGGGATTAGGTCCACTGGCGTAGCCACGATTAGAAATACGGATATCTTTTTCTACATCCTGATAAGAACCGCCACGAATAACACGGCGTTGAGAAATACCACCCATCGCAGCTAAAGGTCCTGAAGGATTTGCCGCAATAGATAGGGAATAATAATTAGGATCATAAAAATCAGAAACCCATTCCCAAACATTGCCCGCCATATCAAGCACCCCGAAGGCGCTAGCGCCTGCAGGGAAACTGCCTACACGGGTGACATCATTAATTTTGTGGTTAAAGTTGGCACGTGAGGTGTCTGGGCGATCATCGCCCCAAGGGAAAGTACGGAAATCGTTACCGCGAGCAGCATATTCCCACTCGGCTTCGGTTGGGAGACGTTTGCCCGCCCACGTGCAGTAGTCAGTAGCATCACCCCAAGTGACGTAGATCACAGGGTGGTCAGCATATTCTTCAGTATTGAAGTATTTTTCATGCTTTTCGGAACGGAAATGGTCAGGCGGCTCACAAGCACCCTGTTGTACGCAAAGCATATACATTGCATTGGTGATTTCGAGCTTATCCATCCAAAACGCAGACATAGAAACCATGTGATCTGGTTTTTCATCTGATTCAGCATCGACGTCCATTCCGCCCATGCGGAAACTGCCTTCGGGGATAAATACTTGCACCATGCCATCAACTGGGGAAACACGCTCTGAGCCAGCATCAGTGGAACCAGGATTAGCAGGAGCTGCCGTCGGGTTCAATGGAACGGGAGTGGCAGTGGGAAAAGCCTCTGCAATCGGGATAGAAGTCGGTTCAGCATTTTGTCCAATCGCACCACAGGCGGAGACAAAGAGCATTGTTACCATAAAAATGGGAAATAGTTTTTTCATTTCAATTCTCCTTAATTTTGATATTCAAATCTATGCAGAGTATATCGGCGGGAGTTTTTTTTTGTTATCACCCAATAGTCACAATTCAACATCAAACTGCGACCAAAAGCGACCACATGCCTTATAATAGAAAAGTAAAGATAGAAACTGCGCTCACAAGAATTTTATTTCTTGCAAAAATCCACCTTGTAATGATACGGAAAAAAACATGCCCGCGACAACTAAAACTATCCGAGTGCTTATTATTTGCGACCAAACCGAGACAGCCCCCCTCTTGGGATATATGATCCGCGAGAAAGGTTTGAACGCCATTATCGAAACTTCAGTACAACGCGCTCTTCAGCGCGCGCCAGAGATCATGCCTGAACTAATCGTCATAGACGTAAACGCGCCTCATGATGAACGAATTTCTCTGGCAAAAAAATATCGTGCCCTGAGCAAAACCCCTATCTTACTTTTTTTACCAGCCCATCATGAAACAGAAATTATCGAAGCCTATCAAGCTGGTGTGGATGAGTGCATCGTTAAGCCTGTTAGCCCTGCTATCTTTTTGGCTAAGATCACCGCATGGTCACGTCGCAGCGCGACATCCTTGCTTGCACCTGCTACGCCCCCCAAGCTTAAACTCGACCCCGCACGTCGTCTTGCCATAAGCCCCAACGGGAAGAAAACCAGCCTCACGAATCTTGAGTTTCGACTTTTACGCCTACTGATGAACCGCCCTGGATACGTTTTTACAAACGAAGAGATTATTCTTTCTGTATGGGGAAGCGCTGGCGAAAAAGACCAGATCGCCCTCAAAAATGTGATATACAGGTTGCGCAAAAAACTTGGCAAAGACCGCGAATATATGATTCAGACTTCACCAGGGGGCTATAGTTTCCACGAAGATTGAGCTTCCCCCATATCTAGGTAAAAAACATCCGAAGTTTTTGGTTAAGGAACATATTCGAGTGCGCCATGTGCATCTGCATACGGGGAATCGTTAATCGAGAGTGCTTTTTCCCAGGCAGCTTTGGCCCCTACAAAGTCGTTTTGGCGATAAAGCCCCCAACCATACCAAAACCAGGTTTCTTCAGACATGGTCGTAATGCCGCGCGCATAATCAGTAAGCAGCATTAACTCGTCGATACGATCTGCATGGAAGTACGCCCAAAATGGGCCAAACTGATAACGGAACATGCGCAAAGGCAAACCTAGCTCACGCGCCTTGTCGTAAGCCAATGCAGCTTCTTGATACTCTTCAAAGTAGACCAGATCACTGCCCAGGTTAAACCAAGCATAAGCACTATCTGGATTGGATTCAATATTTAGAAGGGCGTTAGCGAGAGTCCGTTCACGGTTGGCATCCACATCCCAATCGGAAGCAAGTAGAGTTTCAAGTTCGCTCTCGTCTTCTGGGGAATAGAGCACCATATAAAGATTATTGAACGGTTCCCATTCCGCTTCAAGCTGGTCGTAAGAAATCGTTAAATCTGCTCCGTGATAGGAATCTTGCATCGTAAAGGTTTGGGTTGCTTCGTCATATCCTGTAAGCAGAAGGTAGTGTGCCGCCCAAAGATCATCTGTGGGACCAAGCGCATCGTTAGGGTCAAGACTGGTCACACTTTCGACAATGACAGGGTAATTGGCTGCCAAGAGTCTTTTGAGCGTTTCTATATTGCCTCCGACCCGATAACCAATATTTAGCCAGCCTGCAAAATTACGCACATAATATGCCAATTCTTCTGGGTTAACGTTGCGGTCTTGGAGCACGGGCTTAATTTGATCGGCGATCTCGTTTTGATTCCCTTCCCAGCCATATAAATGCAATGCCATCGAGAGAGTTGCGGGACCACAATTATTTGGGGTTTGCTGCTCATGAGGGGGGCTAATGAGGGAAACTTGCGCAGGGAGAGGGGCACTGGTAGCAGTCGGGGTCGCAGGTTGGGGTATAGATGTGCTCGCCCCTATAGTTTCAACAGGCTGTGTAGCAGAGGGCGCAGGCGTGAAGGGCAACGCAGTAGGCACAGGTTCGGGCGGATTAATGACGTTTTTAGTATAGATCGTTAGTTTTTCGTAACGCCATGAGAGAGCCGACTGCACACGGGGAATTTGTAGGATCAAAAGCGCCAACATGAAGAAGGCTGCCAGTGTGATGAGAATTTTCTTTTTCGACATAACGAGAGTTTACCAGAAGGCTGTTTTAGCTAACGCTGCCCGTAATAATTATTTTTATAATCTTGCATGGCTTTAATGTCTTCTGCTGAGATGAGATGCGGCGTGCCAATATTCAATGCCATAATATAGATCTGTGCAGATTTTTCAACCACGTGGCAAACGATAAGGGCTGTTTTCATATCTTCGCCCACGTTAATTGTGCCATGATTAGGGAGCAAGACCGCGTTTCGCTCTGCCCCTAAGCCGGCTGCCACATTTTGACCAAGTTCTTGCGTTCCTGGCAAAGCATATTCTGAACAGATAATTTTGTCACCAACGATTTGGGCAAAATCTTCGCTCACAGCGGGTAGCTCCATCTTGTTTACGCCCAAAACCGTCGAGTATAGCGGATGTGTGTGAACGACTGCATTTACATCTGCGCGAGCACGATAAACGGCCAGATGTGTCTCTTTTTCGATAGAGGGAACTCTCGTTCCATCGACCAGATTCATTTCAAGGTCTAAGACGACAACATCGTCGAGACCGATCTCGCGATAATTCATTCCGCTGGGGCTGATATAGACTAACCCTGTTTCCGGGTCGCGCACACTAATATTCCCCCACGTGCCTACGGTTAATCCCTCTTCGAGCATGGTTAAGCCAGTCTCAACAACGGTTTTCTTATAACTTTCCTTGACTTTCATTATCTAATTCCTTTTCTCTACTTACGAAAGAACCGCCAAGTTTTGAAAACTTGGCGGCAGTCTTTTTATTTTGAAAACTCAACTTCGCGAAGAATATTACTCCGCCTGGATCTCTGCCAAAATTTGTTGATAATCTTCGATATTAGGCGGGGCCATGCTCAACAGCATGGTGATCGCCTGTATAGCAGACTCTTTCTCACCCGCCTGCAAAAAGACATCGGCTGCTCGATCGAATTTTTTAATTGCATCTTCTTTCTTGCCTTGTGTACGATATTGCTCTGCAAGAGTTTGGTGCAATTCGCCAATAGTTGGATGATCAGTAAGCAAACCAGCCAATAATGCAACAACGTCACTCTCTGCAGAAGGATGTTCTTCAAGATAACCCAAGAAATTATTTAATTCTTTAAATGCCTGCGCCTTGTTTGCCATTTTTAGATTCAGATCAATAAGACTTTTACGCACACCAATATCATCCGGGCGCAGGGTACGGATTTGTTCAAAGACGCGTAGAGCTCGTTTCCAATCGAGACGTTGCATATCAATATCTGCCATACGTTGTAAGATATGCACATTCCATGAACGTTCTGCGTTACCTCGTTGTGCTGCACGCAGAGCCGTTGTATACGTTTTTCGCGCCATATCTAACTCAGCAAGGCGATAATAAATATCTGCCAAGTTAATATACTCGCGGATCGCATCATCTACTTGCCCTCGCGCTATGAGCTGATCGATCAATTTTGTGCGGGAAGAGAGATCCATTGGGGCAAGCTTGATGATCTTGCGCAGGAAAACTGTAGATTGATTGGCTTCACCACGCACGTTATAAGCTTCTGCGATCATATCGTATTTAGCAATCGCATCTTCGGTCTGGTCGTCTTGGATGAGAAGATCACCGATCAACGAGTGGAGGGGCAAATAAGTAGGGGCGTAAGTGATCGCCTGGAACGCTTCATCCATGGCGGAACGCATATGACCTTGGCGTACCAGCTCGTGGACACGTGCCATTGCGCCCAAAACTTGCCCGCTCTGCGCCTGAATAAGAATCTCAGCCAGAGGCAAGGGCACTTCCCCATCCGATTTTGGAAGTTCTTCACGTGCTATACGCAAATGCTCGCGCCAATCTACGCGCACGATCATTTCTTCAACGTTATCACAAAGCCGCATATGTACGACTTCATCTTCTTCGCCAGCCTGCGCTTCGATCAAAGGTTCATAGAGTTGACGCAACGCGTCTACTTGATCTTCGGGGACAAGCATCACATCTGCCAGTTTCAGAGCTTCGAGATATTCTGTAGCGGCTTCGGAGAGACGTCCGAGATTCTTCAAGATACTTCCCATTATTAAACGGGCAGCAAGCCCAAAGTCCGCGTGTTTTACCGCGTGTTGAAGATGGCGCATCGCGCTCTCTACACGATCCCCTTTTGAGCGCAACATCCCTAAATCAAAATAGAGTGCGGGATGTTCAAATCCTGCTAAAAGGGCATGTGCTAATTCATCGGCAGCAAGTTCATCTTGTTTTTTTGATTGAGCATCAATGGCTTGTCCCAAATGCATGATGATCTTGGTTTGTGCCACCCGTTGAACGGAAAGCTGCCCCGTACCATGCATGATCGCTTGCAAACCTTTCTTGACTTGTTGGGGATCACTGTCGTCAGAATATTCAAATAGAATTTCTGCCAAGATCATCAGTGCCCTTCGACTCGCTTCTCCAATGGGATCTAAAGTGCTCGAAATCTCTTTTTTCGGTTTGCCGAGTTGCTTAACCTGCGCTATACGAATTGGACCTGTGCCCCCCTTTGGACGAATGGGCTTTGGCAACAGTTGGCCTGTATTCAGCAATGCCTGCGCTTGCTGTGCTGTCTGACTACCGGGGATAATCTTTAGGGCACGCATCACAAGCTCTGTAGCTTTGTCTGGTTTTCCAGAGCGCTGCATCAGACTTGCCAAAGCGAGATATTCAGTAACAGCCTGTTGCTGATGTCCAAGCCTTTCATGGACTAAAGCAAGGCGGGAGTGTGCCAAAATATGTTCAGGATTAAGTTGTGTTACTCGCGACCAGTTTTCAATCGCTTTCTCAACATCTTTTTGCTCGATATAAAGATCAGCAGCCTTGATGGCTGCTTCAACAGCTTCCTTAAGTTCCCCCAAACGCTCACACAATTGTGCTATTTTCTCAAAGGGGATCGGATCATTCGGAGAGATTTCTGACAAACGGCGATAAATCTGTAAAGCTTCTTCGAACTCTTGCATTTGATATAACGCCAACCCCAAGCTGGATAATGCCTTGGGGTGGTCAGGCATCTCCGTTAAGGCGGCACGATAAGAAGTTGCCGCTTTGCTCCACAATTGATCCCAAGCTGCGGAGTGCCCATCGTTCATCGCTTTTTGAAAAAGGTCTTCACGTCCTGTCATGAATCGATCTCTTCTTAGTATTTTATAAATCACCCCACGTCAGCCCCGAACGGGCTTCTGTGGATAGTGGAATATCAAGCGAATATGCCGTTTCCATCGCGGTAGTTACGGCCTTAATAGTATCATCCAATTCACTTTGTGGGCACTCAATCACCACTTCATCATGCACTTGCAACAACATCTTACCATGCAGCCCTGCTTGTGGCAGCGCTTTCGCTACGTTCAACATAGCAATCTTCATAATATCTGCTGCAGTGCCCTGAATAGGGGCATTAATTGCTTCACGTTCTTCACGATTACGCAGATTCTGATTGGAAGGATTCTTCAAAGCAGGGAAATAACGTCGCCTCCCAAGCAAAGTTTCAACATAGCCCTGCTCGGCCGCCACGATACGAATATTATCCAGATATTTCTTCACGCCCGGGAACTTCTCAAAATAAGCAGTGACAAAATCTTCTGACTCTGCCAAAGTTAACTCGGTAGTCCGCGTGAGACCAAATGCAGACATGCCATAGATCAACCCAAAGTTGATCGCCTTGGCATGACGGCGCATCTCTTTTGTAACTTCGTCGAGACGCATATTATATATTGCCGCTGCCGTTGTGGAATGAATATCCTGACCCGAACGGAATGCTGCCAACATGGTCTCGTCCTGCGCCATGTGCGCTACGATCCGTAACTCAATCTGCGAGTAATCGATTGCTAATAAGACATTCCCCTCATCTGCAATAAAGCCCTTACGAACACGTCGTCCCAGCTCTGTACGAATGGGGATATTTTGTAAATTCGGATTCGACGATGCCAAACGCCCTGTCACCGAACCGGTTTGATTATAAGAAGTATGTACACGCCCCGTGGCGGGATTAAGCGCAGCAGGCAAGGCATCTACATAAGTCGATTTGAGCTTCGATAATTCACGCTGCTCAAGGATCAAATCCACCACAGGGTGCGCGCCGCGCATCCCCTCCAGCACTGCTGCCGAGGTGGAGTAATGTCCACTTTTGGTCTTCTTCGTCCGATCAGGCGGCTGCAAACCCAGCCTGCCAAAAAGAACATCTGAAAGTTGCTGTGTGGAATTGAGATTGAACGCTTTCCCAACCAACTTGATGACCTGCTTTTCAATCTCCGCAAGGCGTGTCTCTAATTGCACCGACATTTCGCTGAAGAAAGGAATATCGAGCAAAATACCCGCCATTTCCATTTCAGAAAGCACGCCAACTAACGGCATCTCCATCTCTTCTAGTAACTTCATTCCAGCAACACGTTCAAGGTCTTTTTTCAAAAGCGGATAAAGTCGCAAACAAATCTCGGCGTCCGCGGCGGCATAAGGCGCAGCATCTGCAATGGCAACTTCCGCCATGCTGATCTGCTTCTTACCCTTACCGATCAAGGCTTCAATTTCGGTCATTTGCTCACCAAGACGCACAAAAGCGAGCTTCTTCAACCCCAAACTACGCGAGCCAGGATCCACCAGCCATTCGGCGATCATTGTGTCAAATGAGAGCGGTCTTACCTGCAAGCCATAGCGCGCTAGCATAATGATGTCATATTTCAGGTTATGCCCAATTTTTGCGATCTTCGGGTCGGTCAAAGCTGGGCGCAACGCATCCAACACTTCATTCAAAGGAAGCTGCTCACCGGCATTATGACCAGTTGGGATGTAAACCCCCTCCCCCTCCTCGACAGCCAAAGAAATGCCGACCAACTCCGCCTGCATCTCATCGGTGGATGTAGTCTCCGTATCCAGAGCGATCATCTGCGCCTGTTGCAGTTTCTCTACCAAAGCGGATAGCGCCTCACGCGTGACCACAATTTGTGTAGCGGTCGAAACAGATTGTCTCGGCGAGGAAAGTATCGGCGCATCCGTCCCGCCGAAAAGTGATAACTGCCCCCCGGCAGCGGGAGCGGCTTCAACATTTGCCTGCGTTAATTTGAGAAAGCGATTGGTAAGAGAGTGAAACTCAAGTTCACGGAAAAAAGCAACCGTCGCTGGTGCATCCAGTTGGTCAGCACGGGCAAGCTCAAGATCGAGATGCACTGGCAAATCGGTGTGAATGCGTGCCAAATCTCGGCTCAGGTAGGCTACTTCTTTATCGGTAGCAAGTTTGGTCTGGAAGCGTGTCGGGATCTCCTCCAAATGGGCGTAGATGCCATCGAGGGTCTCATACTCACCAAGCAACTTCTCGGCTGTCTTCTGTCCGATCCCATAGACGCCAGGGATATTATCGGAGCTGTCGCCCATCAGGGCTTTCAAATCAACAACCTGATCGGGGCGCACGCCCATTTTTTTTACGACATCGGCAGGATAATAATCGCTGGCATCGCTCATTGAGCGGCCAGGCAGGTTGACAATGACACGCTCAGTAACGAGTTGAAGTAAATCGCGGTCGCCAGTGATGATCTTGACCCCCAAACCCTGCTCGGCTGCCTGACGTGCGACGCTGCCGAGAACATCATCGGCTTCGTAATTTTCCATTTCAAGACGTGGCAAATGAAAAATATCAACCATCTCACGAATGCGCTCAATTTGCGGGCGCAAGTCGTCGGGCATTTTTGCGCGTGTGCCTTTATATTCGGGGTACATTTCGTGCCGAAAAGTTTTGCCCAGGTCAAATGCCACCGCCATATAATCGGGGCGGTCAATTTCCAGTAAACGCAAGAGAACACTGGCAAAACCATAAATTCCAGCTGTTGGCTCGCCAGAAGAGGTTTGCCAGCGATCTGGGTTAGCTCCGCTCAACGCAAAATAGGCACGATAAGCAAGTGCATGACCATCAATTAAGTAAAGAGTTTCAGGCATAGGTTATGTAGTTGTAATAGGGAAGGAGAGGCGCTAAATAAGAGAGAAGCTCTAAGGCATACCCTGCCGTTCGCGGGTACGCTTAATATAATCTTTTACCAGCTTGGATGGGTGCGGTTGGCTACCGCCCATAATCAGGTAACCTGGCGCCCAGAAATCGCCGGATGGATTCTCATCTTTTAAACGAGGAAAGTCTTCAAATATCTTCGATGAAGTTTGTTTACGAATAATACGCATTAGATAGCCCGGCGAGGTGGTCGGTGGAACATTGATGACCCATTGTAGATAATCGGGACGCACGGAGATGTATTCCAACCGCCAACCAAATGCAATGCTGATATTCGGCATCCACGAGGAAAGACGCTCGGCAAGGTCGCCCGCAAGGTGATGCGTGCCAAATCGCGGCAAAAGCAAGCAGGCATAGGTGAGATCATACATACCACGCGACGAGGGCTCTACCAATACGCGCCCAGCAACTTCTGTGATGGAATGCGGGCGTGTCTCTAATAACACCTCAGCGTTTGTTTTATCGCCTGGGGTTTCAGGGCGTTTCTGAGAATTTGAAACGCGAGTTGCTGCCAGATCAACTTCATTCACCCGTATCGGTGTTTTCGGGCGTTGCGCAGGTTTGGAAACACGCGTAGCAGCCAAATCAACCTCTTCTTGCCGCTGAGCCACTTGCGGGCGCGTTTCATCAAGGGCAATGCTCGTTTGAGAAGAGTCTCCAAGCTGAACTGCCGGAGATGATTCGCGCGTGAAGTTGCCAGAGCGTTTTATAGGTGTGGACGGGCGCATTTTTGAAAACGGGGATGGCATCGGTTCGGCAAGCGCTTGCACCTCTCCACTCGGAGTAGAAACAGGGATGCTAGTTTTTATTTCAGAAGCTGCACTGACCGGGTTAGGACTGGGGATATTTTCCAAAATTTCAGAAATTGTCCGAATGGTGCTAAAAGGCGTTTCAGCATCGAAAACCATCGCGAGATTGATACCCTCTACAAGTTGGGTAGCATAGAGCATATGCTCTGCCTGCGTAGTCTCGAGGCGAATGAATTTGAGCAGATCGCCTGCTTTTTTATCGCGAGAAACAGTTTCTACCAACTCAGATGTTGCTATTTGAGAAAGCTGTCCTGAGTATGCCCACATTTCCCCATCGCGAATAATCAGGGCAGCCTGGGCTGATGATTCCAGCGTTAGACGTGTAAGGTGTTGAGCAGCCTTGCTAACATCTTGGAGCCAACTGAGATTCTCATCCAATACAGAGGGCGGAGCTTCTAAAGTTTTTTCTTCTACAGCTGGGAGATCCACACCAAAGGATACTTCTCCTTCTAGAATACGGAAAAGATCAGGGAGGTAGAAAGGTTTGGGGAGTAATGTCCAAGGGTGGAGAGCATCAAAGCGCGGGTGCTTTTCTTCAGCAGAGATAAGCACGAGGTGCAATCCCAAATCTATTTGGCGCAGAGCAAGCCCAAGGCCTAAGATTGTTTCATTTTTTAGGCTTGTATCCAAAAATGCATGCGTGAAATTTTTGGATTGAAATTCATCCAAAGCTGCGTCTGCATTATCCACAATCACAATATGAGAGGGGTGTTTTTCTTCCAAGCTTTGGCGAATATGTTCTCCAAAACTTGATTGTGGGGTAACGATAAGCAGAGAAAGAGTCATAGCACCTAAGAGTTTATCACGCAGGAAGCGGGTAAGCAAGTCGTCCTGTCAACGACAATTAGAAACGGACATCGCATTGCTTCATCAAAAATCTTACTTTGATACCCCTGTTGCCTCAGACAAAACACTCCTAAACTTCTTGTATTTCTGGAAGTCAGGAGACCTTCATGAGGCATTCGATGAGTCTAAAAGCCCGTCG
>Ga0209249_1000508_pt1 | contig 47094 bp, 58 predicted proteins | sample SaaInlV_200m_DNA_4_FD_184653 | JGI IMG/M metagenome (GOLD analysis project Ga0209249, IMG submission 184653) | Marine microbial communities from expanding oxygen minimum zones in the Saanich Inlet - SI037_S3LV_200m_DNA (SPAdes) (version 2) | ecosystem: Environmental > Aquatic > Marine >...
AATAAATAACACTAAAATTATTTTTTCTTTCATTTTAAAAATTAAATCAATTGGGTTAATAAATTATTCTTTTTGGGCAAGCAAATATTTATAAATAAGTTTGTCTCTCTTTCGAAAAAAGAAGGTGGTAAAAAAATGAGGCAGCTATTAGATAAAGATCTATTTTTGAGAGCAGACGAAGATTGGTCAGACGGAGATTATGACGACAGTTATGAAGAAGATTATTCTGAAATGGAAGATTTAGATGAAGACTAATCTTTTTATTTCTTTTTTTTAAATAAATTTATAAACTTTAAAGGAACCTATTTTAACTATGGGGTTATTTCATGGTTTAATTTTAGATAAAGTACCAATTGAAGTTAGGGTAAATAATATTGCCAATTCTACAGCTGAATTAAATAAATTGGTATTAAAAAGAAAAATTAAAAATAAGAGTCCTATTGTGAAATTACTAAGGGAAATTAAAAGAGAATCCTCCAGATTAGAAAGAGGTCATTTATGGTTATTTTCAAACTTAAATAAAAATAAAACTTCAAGCATTGAAGAAATTAATGAATTAAAAAAAACAATTGGACAGATTAAACAAATTGCAATCGAAGCTCAGGTTGCTAGAGAATATATGGATAAGGTTATTTTTAAAGGATTAAAAAAATCGGATAAATATTGGCTTACAGTTGTAAAAAAAATAAAAGAATTAATTTCTCAAGTAAATCTTGCAAAATCCTTATCAGATCCTAAACCTTGGTTAAACTCTAAAATTTTGCTAAATCCAAAAAATAAATTTTTCTTAAGTATGCTTTTAACAGGGGCAGGTAATTGGGGTGGTCAAAATTATTATCATAGAATTATTAATCAGGCAGAAACTATTACTCTTTTAAAAACTTTTGATTTTAGAAAAAAAGATTTAAGAAAATTAAGTTTAGAAGGGGCAGAATTAAATAAATTAGACTTTTCTGGTGCAGATTTGAGTGGATCTAATTTAAAAAAAGCTTCTTGTAAAAATACTATCTTTAAAAATGCTAATCTATCAAATGTAATTCTATATGAAGCTTATCTTAGAGGAGCAAATCTTAAAAATTCTATTTGTATAAATACTAATTTTTTCAGAACAGATTTAGTTGGAGCTGATTTATCTAATGCTCATTTAGGTGGAGCTTTTATGAAAAAAACTTCCCTTACAGGTACAAATTTATATAATACTAATTTAAAAGATGTCAGAGATTTGTCAAAAGAAGAATTTGATCAAGCAAAGAATAAAGATAAAGCAAAAAATATTCCTAATAATGTTTTATAATAAAAAATAACTCATAACGGGAATTAATAAACATCCCATCATATGACTTCTAGAAACACCTTTAATCGCAGGAACAATTCCTAAAGCAGTACTCACAGCCAAAATTATCAATCCTATCCATCCTGTAATAACTCCTACTAAAACACAAATCAACAAAATTATACTTATACACAATTTTTTATAATTCACTTTACTAATTAATTTTGAAAATACTTTTGTTAACTTTATTGCTAAAATACTTGCAACACCTCCAACAATCAATGCTACTGTAATAAATATTAAAAATTCATAAAAACTAATTTCTATAATTTTAGATACTGTTACAACTGCTCCATTTCTTGCTTTATCTAAAACATAAAATGTAACTAATGATAATAACATATTTACTGTTGACAATCCTCCAACTAAAATCATAAATCCTTTTTCTGTTAATTTTACAAACTGTGAACCTATTACTGCAGCTTGTGCAGGTCCTAGTCCTGGTAAAAAACTTGCAAACCATCCAACGATTACAGAACATCCAATTGCTTTATATTTTCCTTCGGCTCTAATACTTGTAACTTCTTGTTTCGGTATACTAACATTATCTTGTAAACTCATTATCAACATACTCACTCCAAACAATCCTGAAAATAATGGAAACAAAACTTCATCCACTGCAGAATTCAATACTATTAATCCTAAAATTCCTGAACTAACAAAAACAATTAATGCCCAAATCTTTTTTTCATCTTTCAAAATCATGAAAACACTAACTACTAATAGTATCCAACCAATATAATCTTTAATCAAAGGATAAATTATACTAACTAATTTTAAAAGCAAAGGTATAAACATAAAACCTAACAATAATCCTCCTAAAGAACCAACTACTGTTAACATTACAGCTTCAAAACCTCTTCCTTCTAATAATAATCTATGTCCTGGTAAAATTGAAAGAGCTGTATCTTCTTCAGGCACTCCTAAAAATACTGATGGTATAGTATCTAAAAAAGAATGAGTTATTGCCATAGAGATAATAATTATACAAACATCTAATGGACTTAAATATTTTAAAAGAAAAACTGACAAACTTAATATTATCACAGAAATTAAATTTACATGTATACCTGGAATTAACCCTGTAATTATTCCTAAACAAATTCCAATTCCTACAATGATTAAAATTTCTAAAAACATAAACTATAGTTTAGAAATTAAATTAATAAGCACAAACAAAGAAAAATTGAAAATCTTTCAAGAATAAATCTTTATAAATTATTTTTTCTTCTCTTAATTAACAAAATCTGCATGAAAAGAACCACTAAACTGGTTATTTAACCTGTCGATGATCTTTCTTGTCTTCTCATCATTTTTATTTTTTAATCTTGTAGGTATTGTGAAAAATTTATCTCTTTGAATATCTTCAAACTCTTGCCAAAATATTTCAGAAGAATCCCAATATTTTTTTATCATTTTGTCACTAAATAAACCTTTTTGATAATAACCTAAGAACAAACCTGATTTTCTATGAAAAAAAACTGCAATGCCTTCAGAATATGCATCTTTAGCTTTAATACTTCTATCATCAACACCACTATTTGTTAAAATATTATGTAATGATTCATGAATTAGACCTGCATGCTGATCAGAAGTTAAGTTTCCATACCATATCCAAGGAAGGACTTTAGTATCTTTTTTACTATGTGCGATAGCAACTTTTCTAGCTTCTTCAACTATTTGTTTAAATTCAGGACAGAGATAGGAGATTATTGCTATATTCTTAACAATATTTATAAAATCATGATAAAACGCATCACTAACCCATTTGGGAAATGCACTTATCACTTCTTGTTCTGAAATAGATTCTGGATATAAAAAAACTTTCTTGGCTTGTTCAAGAGTCATGGAATTCATAAGCTTGTATTTTAATTCAAGTTTATCATGTTCATCATACCACTCAAAAAACCCACCCCCTCCTTCCAGTTTGTTAAAGTATTTTCTTACTCTATTGCTTAAGTATTCAATTGATTTTTTATCTTCCAAATTAAAACATATATCTTTTCTAAAAATCCATCCTTTTTTAAGTGCACTGCACAAGGTGTTAACACAGAGATTAGAGATCATAAAGGAGATCTCTCTTTTAATATTCTCTGCCATAAAGTGTCTAGAAAAATCAAATCCAAACATATTACATAAATCTTTTATTTCTCCAAGAGCTTCGTCAGCTGTAACCATACTATATAAGGTGAATTATCTTTATTTAAAATTTTCTAGAATCTATTCCTTAAGTTTATCAAAAACACTTATATCAATTTCATCACAAGCTGTAATTTTCAATCCTGCATCAGAACCACAATGTAGACATTTAGAATTACATCTTAGAGTATACTCCCAAACAATAATACCTGGATTTATTTTTTGCATAAATATCTCTTTTTTAATTTACATTATTAAAAACTATTATCTTTGATTAATCATTTTCAAAAAACTATCCAAATATTTATTAATCCCTTCATATTCAAAATTAAAAAAGGGGGAGATATTATTAGTTCATACATTATTCTGGATATTGAAACAACAGGTCTATCTAAGCATTACCATAGAATTACAGAGATTGCTGCAGTTAAATTTGAGAACAATAAAGTTGTAGATCAATTTGAAACTTTAATCAATCCACAAATATCAATTCCTGCTTTTATTACAAGTTTAACAGGTATTACTAATGAAATGGTAAGCAATGCTCCAACCATTGACAAAATCATGCCTCACTTTTTAAACTTTGTAGGAGACTCAGTTATCGTAGCTCACAATGCAACTTTTGATCATGGTTTCTTAGCAAAAAATGCTGAAAGAGTTGGTTTAAATTTTCCAAACAAAAGACTTTGTACAAGAAAATTAGCTAATAGGCTTCTTCCACAATTACCAAGTAAAAAACTTTCTATGATCTGTTATCATTTAGGTATAAAAAACAAACAAGAACACAGGGCTATGACTGATGTATTAGCGACTGTAGAAGTTTTCTCAAAATTTTTAGAAGAATTAGATTTCATGGGCATCAATGAACAAGAACATATAATGAAATTTGAAAGGTCTTCAATAAAAAAATATAGGCCTAACAACTTTTAGCCGGATCAAATCCTAGAGTTTCTTCTTCTGAATGAAAACATAATAAATTTTCCACTTTAATTTTTTTAGCCCATTTACATTCTGGCTTATGATAAATTTTTGAATTTTTACTTGCAACAAACATACATCCTTCTTTTGGATCAACACAATTCCACATTCCTTTATTCTTAGCTAAAAGTTCTAACTCTTTCAACTCATCATATCTTTTTGTACTTGAATTATACTTATCAAAAACTCTTGCAAAACCATTTTCAACTAAATATCCATTTACAAAAATATCATCAACATAAATATATCTTAATTTTCGTCCATACTTTCCTGTGTCTGTCATATCAGGTTCTAAATAAACTTCTTTTCCTAAAACTAAACTGGCTAATTCTTTTTTTGCTTCTTCATAATAACATTCTCCACTTTCAGGAGTATTTATTCCAGAGAATCTAATCCTTTCTCCATTATCTAAATCTAAAGTATCTCCATCAACAACATTTGTTACAATAAATGGTCCTTCTAGTAATAGTTGATCACTAAAAACTTCAGAAATAAGAAAGAGACTAATCAATCCAACAAAGACTGTGAATAAAGCTAATCGAAAAATATCTTTTTCTTCCATACAAATAATATCAAAATGAACTTAATAACTAATCCTCAAGAAAATCTGAAAATATTTCAGACCAACACTTTTATATAATTCAAGATAATTCCTAAATCTTATGGATATCGAAGAAAAATTTAATTTAATTAAAGAAGTAGGGGAAGAAATAATCAACGAAGAAGAATTAAAAGAGCTTCTAAAAACAAAGAAGAATCCTGTTGCTTATGATGGTTTTGAACCTTCTGGAAAAATTCATGTAGCTCAAGGTCTACTTAGAGTAATTAATGTTAACAAATTAACTAGAACTGGGATTAAATTTAAATTTTGGGTTGCTGACTGGTTTGCTTTAATGAACAACAAAATGGATGGTGACTTAGAAAAAATTAGAACTGTTGGTGAATATTTTATTGAAGTTTGGAAAGCATCAGGATTAGATATGGAAAATGTAGAGTTTCTTTGGGCTTCTGAACATATGAATCAAGAATATTGGTTAAGTGTTCTTAGGGTTGCAAGACTTAACTCTGTAACTAGAATAACTAGGTGTGCACAAATTATGGGTAGATCTGATTCAGAAAAACTTTCAGCTGCACAAATATTTTATCCTTGTATGCAAGCAACAGATATTTTCCACTTAGGTGTTGACATTGCACAACTTGGTATGGACCAAAGAAAGGTTAACATGTTGGCAAGAGAAATTGCTCCTAAGATTGGAAAGAAAAAACCTATTGCAATTCATCATCACATGTTAATGGGATTAAACAAACCTGCAGATACAACTGCTACTGGTGCAGAGGCTGCTATTGCAAAAAAAATGTCAAAATCAATCCCAAGTTCAGCAATTTTTATGACAGATACAACTAAGGAAATTAAGAAAAAATTCAATAAAGCTTATTGTCCTGAAGGCGAAGTTGAAAACAATCCTGTTTTAGAATATTTCAAATATATTATCTTTGAAAAAGTTGACAAGATATTAATTGAGAGACCAGAGAAATTTGGTGGTAACTTAGAATACTCTTCATATGAAGATCTTGAGAATGATTTTGTAGCTAAAAAAGTTCATCCAATGGATCTAAAAGCAACAGCTGCTAAATATATTGATGAATTTTTAGTTCCTGTTAGAGAGCATTTTGAGAAAAACAAGGAAGCAAAGGCATTATTAGATAAGGTTGAATCTTTCAAAGTTACAAGATAACTTTATAAAACCCTTATTTTTTCTTTTAGCTATGATAGTAAAGATACCTTATACAGATGGAGAACACCAAGCTTGTGCAAAAGCACCTGATCTAATTATTGAACAACTTAAAACTTTAATGTCAAATCCCAAAATACCTAAAATCAAAGAATGCGATATTCATAATTTAGAAGATGCAAAAATTTACTTAGGTGGAGATCACACTATTACTTATTACACTGTAAAGAAATTTGCACAAAAATATTCTAATCCAGGCTTCATAGTTTTTGATGCACATCCTGATGTATTTCAACAATTTGATTTTCCTTCTCACCAAGATTATTTAAAATTTTTAATTGAAGAGGGGATTTTGAAACCTGAAAATGTTATGGTTATTGGTATTAGAGCAATTCATCCTAGAGAATTATCTTACTATAAGGAAAAAGGTATTAGATATATTCCATTTCAAAATTATATGAGTTTAAACATTAGTTGTGATGCTATCATGGAATTTCTTAGACAATTTGAAGCATTATATTTATCCATTGATTTAGATGTTTTAGATCCAGCCTTTGCTCCTGGAGTTTCTTACATTGAGCCAAGAGGTTTTACAACTAGAGAATTATTTTATTACATTCAAAGATTTAAAAAATTACATAATTTGAAAGCTTTAGACATTGTAGAATTTAATCCTGATAATGATATTAACAATTTAACAGCAAAAACTGCAGCTTCTATAATAGCAGAGTTTTTATAGTTCTAAAATATTATATTATACATGAAAGTATTTGTAGCAGTTGACTTAAGTAAAGAAATTAAAGATTACTTATTTGATCTTCAAAAAGAAGTAAAGGAAGCTAAGATTACTTGGGTATCCAAAAAGAATTTACATTTAACCTTAAAATTTGTTGGAGACATTAAAGAAGAAAAATTACCTCAAATAAAAGAAGCTCTTTCAAATATCAAATTTAACAAAGTTAAAGTAAACTTAGGAAAACTAGGTTTCTTTCCAAATCAAAAAAGTCCTAAAGTTATTTGGGTTTCTTTAGAACCAGAAGATAATATTATTCAATTACAACAAAAAGTTGATGAAGCTCTTTTAACAATATTCCCTTCAGAACAATTATTTCAATCTCATTTAACTCTTGGTAGAGTAAAACTAATTAGAAGAGACAAAGATTTCCAATCTTCTCTTGATAATATTCAAATCAAACCTATAGAATTAGAAATATCTTCAATAAAATTATTCCAATCTGAGCTCACAAGAGCAGGTCCTAGATATACAGAACTTCACGATGTTAATTTGTCCTAAATGCAAATCTGAAAAAATAAGTTTGGATCCTTTTACAGGAGTTTATTTTTGTAAATGTGGTTATAATGGTACTTTTATTATTGAAAAAGACTAATTTTTATAAAAACATTTAAATATAAAATATTCTTTCTAAACTTTGTGATTAAAAGTGGAAGATAATAATCAAGCAAAATTAAGATTCGTTGCAGACGATGAAAAAAAGGCAAATCCTTTAACAAGAAAAGATGTATTCTTGATGACTTTTTTAGCTTTTGTTTGTGCAGGTCTTCTTTTTTCAGCAGTTTTTTTAGCAGCTACAAATATTTCCAATTTGTCTGGAATGGCTGTTGTTGACGCTGAAGATGAAGAGATTGAACAAGAAGCTGTTGAAGGTCAACTTGAAATTGCACCAGAAGATCTAGTTGAAGAAGAACCAGAAGAAATTATAGAAGAACCTGTTGAAGAAGAACCAGAAGAACTTGTTGAAGAAGTAGTTGAAGAAGTAGTTGAAGAAGTAGTTGAAGAAGTAGTTGTAGAAGAGACAAGTGATTGTGGCTTAGAATTTGATATAACTGTTGGTAGTTCAAAAACCGTTGAAGGAAAATCTGTACAAATCTCTAGTATTGATACCTTTGCAGCACAGATTAGTGTTGGTGGAAGTAGAGATTACTTAATGTCAACTGGAGAGTCTATGGCAATAAATGGTTTGACAATTAAATTATCAGATATAACTGGTGATGTTGCAACAGTAATACCTGTTTGTTAATTTTTTTTTTATTCTTTATATTTTTCTTCTAAAACTTTTCTAATTTCAGAAGCTTTTTTCTTACCTATCTTATCAACATCTTTAAGTTCATCTTCAGAAGCATTAATTATTTTTTTTACAGTTACAAATTCTTTCAATAAATTCTTTGCTAAACTCGGGCCAACTCCTGGCAAACCTGATACAATATATTCTTGTAATTCTTTTGTACTCAATGGTTTCTTTTCTCCTCTAACTCCAAATTCTTTTTCATTTTCTTCTTGTTCTCTTTTTGCTAGAGTTATCAAAAATTCTCCAGTATCTCTAAAATCTTTAGTATATATTATGGGGATTTTCAAATCAACTGCAATCCAAGCTAACATTCCTCTTATTGCATTCGGATGAACTTTTCTAACAGAATAAATATCTTCTATTCCTTCAATAATTAATATAGGCCTTTCAAATGTATCCTTCAAAGATTTTAACTGGTGTAATACTCTTTTATCTACAATTGAATCAACAAAGTCTCTAATTTCTTTTCTTTCAATACCTACTCTTTCAGAAACAATAAAATCTCCCACATCTAAATTTTGCATTGTAACATCTACATCTTTATCGACTAAAAATCTTGCAATTCCTGAACCTTTTTCTCTAGAATCAACAAACATTTTCCATTTTTTTTTATCTTTAAAATCATTTAATGTAGTTTCTTGTGAATTTCCTAAATTAAACTTTGTTTTCATACCTTTCAAAACCCTATGCATTCTATTTTCTTTATGATAAGCAGTCCATCTATAAGCTTCATCTCTTGTACCTTTCGCAACTAAAACAATAACTTCTCCATCTTCTAATCTTCCTGTTCTTCCTCTTCTTTGCACAGTTCTTATTGCTGAAGGCACAGGCTCATAAAAAATAATTAATTCTACTGAGGGAATATCAATACCTTCTTCTCCAACAGAAGTTCCAATTAAAACATTAAATTCTCCAGCTTTAAAATCTTCTAAAACTTTTATTTGTTCTTTTTGTGTCAAACCAATTCCTTTCTTTTTAGTTTGTCCAATAAACATTTCTGCCTTTATTCCTTCAATTTTATTTAACTCTTTTTTCAATTTTTGTGCAGATGCTCTAAAATTAGTAAATATCAAAATTTTATCTCTTTTTTCTTCTTTAATAATTTCTCTTAATCTTATTAATTTAGGATGTTCAACTCCGAGGCTATGCATATTATTTACTTTCATAAAAGCCATTTTAAAATTAGTATCAACAACTAAATTCTTTGTTGCTTTAACTTTACCATTTTCAGCTTCTTTATACAACTTATTCATATACTCAAAAGCTGCATAAATTCCTTGACTTTCTAACATCTCTTGTGCATGCTGAACTTTCATAGCTTCAGCAACTATAGAAATAGATTTCCAAGTCATAGGGTCCTTTTCTCCCATTGATATTTTTCTTTGAATTTCTCTTTGCATTCCTAAAAGTGCAGTCTTATGAACATTAGAAATAGTTTTAGTCAAACCAAACTCTTTCAAAATTGTTAACTTCTCTTTGAAACAATTCTCTAAATATTTTTTAGCTTCTTTAAAATTTTCCGGCAATTCAATTACTTCATATTTTACTTTAGTTTCTTTTACATATTCTTTCAAATCATCATCTTTATCAGTTCTTATTTCAATATCTTCAATAAATAAATTACTACAAATTTCATTTATTTTTTCTTGATCGGATCCTGGTGAAGCACTTAATCCAATAATCCTTGGAAAATTTGCAACTTTATTATATTGTTTTGCAATCCAAACATAATCATAGTCTCCGACAGCTCGATGACATTCGTCAAAAACAATTAAGCTAACATTTCTCAAATCAACTTTTTTATTAATAATATCATTACTCATCCCTTGAGGTGTACTTACAATTACATCATTGTCTTTGAACATCTCTTCTCTTTTTTCAGGTTTTATTAATCCTGTAAAGATTTCAACTTTTTCAAGTGTAGAACTATCTTTAAATTCATCAGCAATCTGTTTAGCTAAAGGTTTTGTTGGTGTTAAGAATATAATTTTAGATTTTGGAAAACTATTCAATCTATGTAATGCTGATAACAAAGCAACTTTAGTTTTACCTCTTCCAGTAGGCAAACAAATCAAGGTATTTGCTTTCATTGTAGTTTTAAAAATAGATTCTTGGTACAATCTTGGTTCAAAACCCTTTATTTGAAACATCTTTACCTAATATTCTCCTTTTTCTATATAAATACTGCGTGTCTATGTCCTGTCCATAGTAGCAAATATTATAAACCACAAATTTTTCCTTAATCCCATGTTTGCGATTATACTAGGTGTATTGGATATCATAGCTGCATTAAGCTTATTCCTATTAAAATTTTCATTAGCTCCATGGTTTGCTGCAATCTTTGCAATCTATCTATTAATCAAAGCAGTTATTTTCTTTAGAGATTTCGCAAGCATCATTGACATTTTCGTAGTTATAATTTTTGTAATTGCTTTACTTGGTTCATTCAACATTTTATCTTGGTTAGCAATAATTTGGTTATTACAAAAAGGAATTCTAAGTTTATTTAGTTTTTAACATAAGAAAAATAATAAAATAAAACTGCACCTATTGCTGTTGCCAATCCTGCAATTATTAACAATGGGATTATTGATAAGAAATATACTAAAACAATCACTGCAATAATAAAGATTAAACTAGAGACATACAATAATGTTGAACCCATAAAAATCTTAGATCCATCCAGTTTGTGTACAGGAATCATATAAAATATTGCCAAAGCAGCGTTAATGAAAATAAAATTATCTAAAGTTCCATAGGAATTAAAAAATCCTGCAATTAATAATAATACAATATGAGACATAGGTCCTGCCAAAGCAATCTTTGCATCTTCATAATCTGTAACGTGAACATATTTTTTTCCAACTCTAGATCCTCTTTTCAATAAAAGATTATATTCTCCTAAAGCTAAGAAGAAAAGTTTACCGTTACTTATCAATGTAATAATTAATGAGATAACAACTCCAATTGGAAAAGATTTAATTTCATACCTTTTTCCCAAAAAGTTTATTTTTCTCGGAAAGAAATGGTTTGTTCTTCTAATAATAGATTGAGGCATCCATCTAAATGATTTAATCCCCCACAATTTATATTCTGCAATAAATCCTTGTCTTTTAGCAATCCATTTGTGAGCAAGTTGATGTATTAAGAAAGAAACTGCAACCATCAAAGTAACCATAACTAAATTACTTAACCAATATGACAATTCAAACACTTCTGTTCCATCATCTAATCCAAGAGCTAATGCTAGAACTAAAATTGAAATAATTAATGGAAAAATCTCTTTCTTGCTAAACATATTAATAAAATAATACAAAGAAGTATTTATAGTTTTTTATTATCTAGAGATAAGATCAATATAAATATCTAATCTTCCAGGACTTTCTTTAATTCTATATGATCCACCTGATAATAGTTCTTCAAAATTCATTTTTATTTGTGCTACTTCTTCTAATTGGTCTTTAAGGTAATCTTTTGCATATTCAACTAAATCTAAAGGAAGATCTTCTTGTTCTTTACTCCATTTTTTTTCAGGCCAAACTGCTAATCTTATTAATTCTGTAACTGCTTCATTTCTATCATTTAGATTTCTTGGATCAAAATCATATTCTGAACCTCTTAATTGATAATTTGCTTCAAAACCCATTTTCTCTGCTTCAACTAAATGACTTGCCCATAATCTTCTCAATGAAGTACTATGTGCGACCATTATTAAATTATCATGAGCTCTTCCAGAATTTAAAATATTTTGAATTCCAAATCTTGAATTTTCTCCACCATTACTAGCAAAGCTCTCAACTAATAATTTATCATCTTGAACTCCATGAGTCCATCTTAATCTTGCAGCTAAGTATTCTGCTTCAGGCAATTCTAATCTTTCAAGAGCACCAGAATCTTTTCCAATTCCACCACTAATCATTGCATAATCAATTAATTCATTTCTAAATAATGTATAAGTTCTATCAGCTATTCTTGGATCCGCTCTTCCAAAAACAAATGCTCCATCTGCTTTTGTTAAACCTTGTGTTTCAACTGCTCTTAGATAATCATAAATCTGACTAATTTTTCCATAATCTGCTTCTACCATAAAATATTTTTCTAACTCCTTATTTATAAACTTTTTGAACAAACATTTATATACTAATAAGGCTCTTTTAGGCATATGAAAAAGATATCAATACTTTTACTTATTATTTTAAGTCTTAGTTTGTTTTCTGTCTCTGCATTAACTGTTGATGTAGATTCTTTAGAATCAAACGAATTAACTTTATCTTTTTCAGGATTAAATACTTTAGATCTTAAATTCACAGATTTGACTGTAAAAGTAGAAACCAATTCTCTTTCAGATACTTATTTAGCAGATACAAGTATCGAAGTCTCAGATAATACCATTTTTTTAATTGCAGATCTTACAGAAATTTTAGAAGATTACAGTAAAGAAGAAATAAAATATCTTACTTTAACTGGTAAATTAGATGGACAAGATTTTTCAAAAAGAGTTGCTTATAGAGAGAGTGTTGAAGTTAGATTCCAAGCAGCAGAAGTTGAAAGAGGGGTTTCAATTATTTTTTGGATAATTGGTGCAATCTTAGTTATGGTATTCTTAGTATTAGCATATTTAACACTTATGCCTAAAAAAAGAAAAGAAATTAAAGTTTACAAAAAGCCTTCTAAAAGAAAAGTTAAAAAGAAAGTTAAGAAAAAAACAGTAAAGAAGAAAGTGAAAAAGAAAACTTCTAAGAAAAAAGTTAAGAAGAAGAAAAAATAATCCTTTCTTTCCCTATTTTTTATTCTATATATTCATTTAAATGAACTTTACATTTCTAAAATTTACAATGGGAACTAACTTTATTTTTTATACAGAAATGAATTCTAAAAGATACGATCAAATCCAAAGCCAATTTAAAAATAGATTCCAAGGTTTTCCTGTTTGGAGTGGAAAAGGTTGGATAAAACATAATTATGTTGATAAAAAATTAAAATTTTTACCTGACAGAAATCCTTTTGATTATATGTGGGTAGAATTAGTGAGAGGTACTAACGAAAGTATGATTCCTTGTCAAGAGGAAAAAGAATTATATGGTCTTCAAACTATTCTTGTAAATGGAGATTTTATGGATGTTTTGAAAGATTTTGGTCTTAAATTAAAAGCAGAAGGTATTGAAGATCTTACTAGATATTTGGAAACACCTGAATTTACTTGGACAGCAGCAAAATGGTATTTACCTGCTTACGAACATACAGCTACTATTGAAAGAATTTTAGAGTCTATGGGTGAGAAAGTATCTTAATTAAATTGCTTTCAAAAAATCTTTTATTTCTTTATTATTCTTCAAAAAAACATGTTTAATTTTATGTTTATGAATTAATTCCCTTTGTTGTGTTCTAGTTTTTGATCCCCAGTTATCTTCTGCCTTATCATGTTTAGCATTAACATATCCATAATTATTTTTGATCATTAGAAAAACATCATCCCATTTATCGACAAATCCTTTTCTTTTTCTTCGCTTTAATTTTCTAAAAATTATTCTATAAACTAATTTAAAAAAAGGTGGGTCCAACCAAACTACCATATCGCTTTCTTTTATTCCAGGTTCAATCCACTTTGAGTAAACTCCTTCTATGATCCATTTTTTCTTTTTTGATATCTTTTCTAATCTTTTTTCACATTCTAGATTAGTTCTTTTAAGATCATATTTTCTTTTCCAATATATATCATCGAGTTCATAATGATTAATATTTAATTTTTTAGAAAGTTTATTAGCAAGAGTTGTCTTCCCTGAACCCATAGTGCCAATTATATATATTTTCATATTTTCTTTTTTATTATTTCCATCATACCTCTAACATGACCAGCACCAACAACTGCAACAATTTTTTTATCTTCTTCTCTTTGCATCATTTTAACTAATCTATTAGCCATAACAATATTTCTTTCATGGATCAAAGTTTTGTAAATAGAAGGATACCTATCTTTTACTTTATCAACTAGTTTAGCAATCATATTTTCGCTTGGTACTTTTCTCAAATCAAAACCTTCAATTTCTTGTTTTCTTAATACAACTCCCTTAATAATATCCCAAACAAATCTAAACTTTTCTTTCCAAGTAATTTCTTTAAACAATCTTTTCAATGTAATATTAATATTTTGATCAATCAATGCAATCCTAGCTTTTATTTTGGCTGCAGCTTTCACTGCACTTTTCATTTCAGCTCCTGGTTTTGTTTTCACAACTTTCCCTAATTGTTCTTCAACCCAAGCTCCTAACAACATAAATAGAAATCCTTTCACACCAATTCTTCTAATCTCTCTAATTCTAATCTTAGATTTTTTCCCCATCAAAGATAAAAATCTTCCTTTATCTAATTCAATAGCTACTATATCAACTTCATTTTCCAAAATAACTTTTCTAACCTCTTTCACACTCTCTGGAGAAATGTGTGAGGTCCCAATCAACCATAAATTGCCTATTTTATGCATATAGTAAAGAAAAATATTTAAACACTTAAAAGATTATCTCTTATAACACAGGAGGAATAAAATGGCTCTAAAAATCAAAAACGTAAACGAAGTTTATAATATGCAGGTATTCACAGATTCTGGTGATTATTTCGGAGATATAGATGAAGCAGTTCTTCAAGGTAACAAAGTTGCTGGATGGAGAATTAAAGCAACCAAAAATTCTTTCTTAACTAGAATTTTAAGTGGTGCAAGAGGTGTTATAGTTCCTCATCAATTAGTTAAAGCTGTTGGTGACATTATGATAATCTCAAAAAATGCAGTACCTAGTTATGAAGAACAACTTGATGAAGATGCATCTATGGATGCAGACTTTTAATTTTTTTCTTTAATAATTAACGATAGTTTTATAAATTCTCTTTGTCTAATATCCACTTATGGCGACTACTGTTTTAGGAGAGGCGATAGACTTATTACAAGACTTTGGATTTTTTGATGTGGTTTTACCTTTCTTATTAGTTTTCACAATTGTTTTTGGTATCCTTGAAAAAACAAAAATCTTTGGTACTGAAAAATTTAAAGGGAATGATATTCCTAAAAAAAATCTAAATGCAATGGTTGCTTTTAGTATTGCTTTCTTTGTTGTAGCTGCAAAAGAGATTGTAGCATCCTTACAAGAATCTTTACCTTTAATCGCATTAATTTTGATTGCAGTAGTTTCATTCCTAATGTTAGTTGGATCATTTGCTTCCGGAAAAGAAGAATTTGATTTCTACAAAATGTTTGCAGGATGGAACAAATACTTTGCAGGTGTTTTCATTGTAGCTATTGTAGCTGTATTCTTCCATTCCTTTGGATGGTTAGATATAATTTATGATTATGTTGGAGGAATTGGAAATGATGTATTTATTATTGTAGTTTTCTTACTATTAACTTTCGGAGTTATGAAATTTGTATTTGACTCTGGTAGCAGTGATTCAGGTGGGGGTGATGATGAATAATGGCATCTGAACTAACACAATTTATGAATAATCTTGAAAGTTTAGGCTTTTATGATGTAGCTTTACCTTTCATTCTAATCTTTACTTTAATTTTTGCAATCTTACAAAAGATAAAAATCTTTGGAGAGAACAGTAAAAACTTTAATGCAATTATTGCATTATCTATGGCTCTTCTTGTTGTGAGACAAGTTTCTATTGTAGAAATTATGAATCAATTTTTACCTCAAGTTTCATTAATTGCTTTAGTATTTGTTGTAATCTTATTATTAATTGGAATTTTACTTGGTCCATCTGAAGGCTGGTCTGGTCTTCCTTTAGGTTTAGGTGTTTTACTTACTCTTGGTGCAGTATCTTGGGCTTTATTTGCTTCAGCTTCATTAAGCATTCCTTCATGGTTAGAATTTTCACAATCTGATTGGTATTTAATAATTGGTATAGGTTTATTTTTCGTCTTCCTATTCTTTATTACAAGTGAACCTGGTAAATCAGACAAAGGTATGGTTGATTTATTCAAAGGCCTAGGAAGTTTATCAGATCAATTAGGGAGGAAAAATAGATAATGGCTAGTGTACTTGACTTAGGACTAGTTGAATATTTTATTCCAATAATTGTTTTTCTCTTTGTAATGGTTGTACTTTGGGCATTACTTGAAAAGACTGGATTTTTTTCCAAACAACCTTGGGTTAATTTATTACTTTCATTTTGTTTAGCTGCTTTATTTATTATAGTACCTGGAATTTCAGAAGTAATTACTTTATCATTACCTTGGTTTATTGTATTATTTATCTTTTTATTATTCCTAATCTTAACTTTCCTATTCATGGGTGTAAATCCAGACGTAGTCTCTGGTGTATTTGGATCAAATATAGTTGTTTTTTGGGCAATATTAATTATTAGTTTAGGTATATTCGGTTTTGCATTCACACAGGTTTATGGAGAACAAATTCATGATATTACTTCTACTGATACTACGACTGAAGATGGTGATTTAGTTCAGAATATTGGTCAAATTTTATTCACTCCTAAGATTTTAGGTTTTTTACTTTTGATTGTTATTGCTGGTTTCGGTGTTAGATTTATATCTGCCAACACGAGTTAATAATATAAAAAAAAAGAAATTATTTTTTCCTTTTATGGTGTCCTTTAAATTCTTCAGAAATTCTACCTAATTCTTTTACATTTAATGTTAAAGGTTCCATTATTTTTGTAAATACTTTTTCTAAAGCTTTCATATCACTTCCAATCTTTACAACACCATCACTATAGTCTTTTACTTTACCCATTACAGCAACTTGTAAATCTTCTAATCTCTTTTGAGTTCTCACTAATTCTTGTTTTACAGCTTCCATATCATCGCTAACTCTTGCTTTGAAAACTCTAACATCACCCATATCTTTCATTGCTGCTTGCCACTTCTCTTCAATAATTTGTTCAACTAATGCTTGCATATCTCCATAACTTTGACTTTGTTGTGGGTAAGCTTGCTGTGGAGGATACTGTTCTTGTTGTTGATACTGTTCCTGCATTCCACCTTGAACTTCTGTGACTCCAGGGCTTTGAACTTGACCTTCTGGTTGACCTTGTGGCAAGGGGATATCTTGTTCCATACTTTGTTGTTGTTCTTGCATATTTTGTTCTGGCATATTTCCTTCAACTCCTTCTTTTATTTTAGCTTGATTAATAGCATCTGAAATTTGTTGCAAATTAAAACCTTTTACTTCTAATTGTTTAGTTATCTCTTCATTACTTAAACCTTTCTTAATAAATTCTAAAACTTCACCTACTGGTGTTTCATTCGCCATCTTTTTCTCCCTCTGGATTTAATCCAAATTTAGTTTCAAGACTATCATCAATTTCTTTCTCCATTTTCTCAACTCTTTTATGGATAACTCCTTTTTCTCCTAAAATTTTATCAACTAATTTCAAAACATCTTTCTCTGTCATAAAATTCATAGGGTTCCAATAATCTATATACTTCTGAAGAACTTTCACATCTTGATTTTTAGCAAATTTTCCTGCTTCATCACTTAAATGTTTTACAACATTTTTCACAGTTTCAATATCTTTATTTATATTCACTAAATCTTGTCGAACAGATTTAATTTCACTTATTGTTTTTTTATGTTCTTCAATCATATTTTGATTCATAACTAATAATTTTTCAGCATAAGTTCCATGTTTACTTTCCAAAACTCTTAGTCTATTAGCTAATTCATTCATAGCTTGTGTAAAATCCACTTGTCCTTGTTCTTGTCCCATGGTATAAAATAACGAGGAATCACTCAACCTCTCCTAACTTAAATTTATCCTTTACTAATTAATAAACCTTTTTATAACATATAAACTATATTTCCACAATAGAAACTTATTTTAACTCTCTTCCTATTAATTTTCTCAAGGATATGGTTTACACACAAACACCAAATAATACTGAAATCTTAAAAGAGGGAGAGGATGAGATTCTTAAAATTAATTATGAATCCATTTCTCACATACCTTCAATTGAAGATAATCATTTAGTTATGCTTGATGCTATTGAAAAATTAATTGAAAATCCTTCTATTTCTCGTTTAATTTTTTCACAAAGGAGAAATTATAATTATAGTTATGATCAAACTCAACTTTTAATAGAAATTGCAAATATTTACAATTATTTTGTAAAGAGTAAAAAAGCTACAAGGTTAGAAAATTTTGGTTTAGCTTCTGATCCTCCACAAGTTTTAGGTCAAAGGTTTGATCCATTAAGATTTATTCTTTTCACTTTATTAAAAACAGATCCTCTTGGTGCTTATGTAGAGTTAAAAAGATTGCTTAGGCAGAATAATATTATTTTAAAATCTACAACTGACATTACACAAAAACAATCTTTACAAATATATTTAGATATGTTAAATCAAATTTTTATACAATTAGATAAAACTAAACTTATTGATTTGGCAAGAGAATATCTTCCAGGTTATACTTTAAACAATAGAGAAATTTACAAATTATTTTTCAAACCTTCAATAACTCCAGATTTTATGTATACTAAGTTAGTAACTTCTCCTCCTCTTGATGGAAAACAATTAGCAATTTACAAAATAAATCCTACAACAGATGTAACAGTTTATGAATTAAAAGATGACATTAAAAAATTATATCAAATTAATCCTCCAGAATTTAATCTTACAGAGGACCAATATGAGTTAATTGAGTTAGCAAGAAAAGTTCTTTCTGAACATCAACCCAGAAATGAAGAATTTTTAGACCCTCATAAAATGCGTAGAACTTTTACCAATATAGGTAAAGGTATGATTCAAGAACTTGCTGAACAAAAAGGGATGTTTCTTTCTCCTGAAGAAATAGAAAATCTTACAGAGATTTTAGTGAGGCACACAATTGGTTTTGGTGTTATTGAATTATTATTAGAAGATCCTAATGTTCAAGACTTAACAATAAATTCTCCTATGGGCCAAGTTCCAATTTTTCTTTTACACAATGATCACAATGAATGTACAACAAATATTACTCCAACAGTAAATGATTTTGAAAGTTGGGCAACAAAGTTAAGATTACTTTCTGGAAGGCCTTTAGACGAAGCAAACCCTATTTTAGATACAGAAGTAATTTTACCTAAAGCAAGATCAAGACTTTCAATTATTGGTAAACCATTAAATCCTTATGGTTATGGTATGTCTTTTAGAAGACACAGAGATAAACCTTGGACTTTACCTTTATTTATTGAGAACAAAATGATTTCTCCATTAGGAGCAGGTCTTTTAAGTTTTACAATTCACGGAGCAAGAACACATTTAGTTGCAGGAACTAGGTCCTCTGGTAAATCATCTTTCTTAGGTTCTATGTTGTTAGAAATTATGAGAAAGTATAGAGTATTAACTGTTGAGGATACTTTAGAACTTCCAAGTGAAGCAATGAGAAAACTTGGTTATAACATTCAACCCTTAAAAGTTAGATCTGCTTTAGTAAAAGGTGGAGCAGAGGTTCCAGCTGATGAAGGAATTAGAACTTCTTTAAGACTTGGTGATTCTGCACTTATTGTAGGGGAAGTTAGAAGTACTGAAGCTCTTGCACTTTATGAAGCAATGAGAATTGGTGCATCTGCTAATGTTGTTGCAGGAACTATTCACGGAGATTCTCCTTATGGTATTTTTGACAGAGTTGTAAATGATTTAGGTGTACCAAAAACTTCTTTCAAGGCAACTGATATTATTGTTATGTGTTCTCCAATTCAATCTGCTTCTGGTATGAGCAAAATGAGAAGAGTTACTTCTATTACTGAAGTTAGAAAAACCTGGGAAGATGATCCTTTACAAGAAAATGGTTTTGTTGACTTAATGAAATACAATGCTAAAACTGATATGTTAGAACCTACTCCTGATTTAATCAATGGTGACTCTGAAGTTTTGAAAGCAATTGGTGGTGGAGTTAAAGAATGGGTTGGAAACTGGGATGCAATTTGGGACAATATTAAATTAAGAGCTGAAATTAAATCTTTATTAGTTGATTATTCTAAAAAAATTAATGATAAAAATATTTTAGAAGCAGAGTTTTCTTTGAAATCAAATGAAAAGTTTTATAGAATTTCTGAAGAAGTAAAAAATGATGTAGGCTCTCAAGATACAAAACTCATTAAAGAAAGATGGGAAGAATGGCTAAAAGAAGAATTGAAAAATCAGTAACTATATATACTACAAATATATTTTTCAACATATGAATCAGAATAAAATTGGTACCATACTAATCATTATCGCAGTATTACTACTAGTATTTTTATTCTACTTTAAAGCACAAGAAGATCAATATATTTCTACAATCATTGACGAGCAAGGTTCATGTTATTTAGATGATGGTTCTTGTTTACATGAAGATCGAGATTATACTTTATTTTATCTTGGGGGGATTATAACTTTAGCAATTTTAATACTTGGAATTTATCTCATCTACTTTGATAAAACTCAAAAAATATTAGTGGAACAACATAAAGAAGTTTCATCTGCATTACAAACTGCAAAAGAAAAGGATGAATTCAAAGCATTTGTTTCAGGATTTAACGATCAAGAACAAAAGATCTTAAAGGCAGTTCATGATAAAGAAGGAATCAAACAATCTACTTTGAGATACAAGACTGGTATATCCAAAACTTTGCTTTCTTTAGTATTAAAAAAGTTGGAAGAAAGGGACATTATTTACCGAAAAGAGGCTGGAAAGACCAAAGAAATCTACCTAAAAAAGAAATTTTGATATTTACGATATAAACGATAACTCTAAAGAATTCTTAAGATATAAACGATAACGTTCTTTAATTTCTCTCGAATGGTATTAAAAGGACTACAACAATATTTTCTTCATGAAAACAGAAAAATTCAAAGTAGGTGGCATGCATTGTAAAAGTTGTGAGATGCTAATAAAAGACTCATTAGAAGAATTAGGTGTTAAAGATATTTCTTTTGAAAAAGAAATAATCACAATCACCTTTGATGAAACTAAAATTTCTCTTGAGGATATTAAAAAAGTAATTGGGAAGGAAGGTTACAAAGCAGAATGAAAAAAACAAATTTTAAAATAGATGGTATGGTTTGTGGTTCTTGTGAAACTATTATAAAAAAACAAGTTTCTGATTTAGATGGTATTCAAAAAATTAAAGTAAACTATGCAACTCAAAAAGCTGAAGTAACATATGATGAAGATTTAATTAGCTTAAAAGAAATACAATCTAAAATTTCAGAGAAAGGTTATTCTTGTGATCAAAATAATTCAAAAAGAAAATATTGGGCTTGGGCATTTGCAATTCTTGGAATAGTTATCGCTTTATATTTTTTAATTAATTTAACTAATGCAATTCAATTACCTGAAATAAGTTCAGGGATGGGTTATGGTTTATTATTTGTTGTAGGTTTACTAACAGGTTTTCATTGTATTAGTATGTGTGGTGGTTTCGTTGTTTCTTACACTGCAAAAGATGTCGAAGCTGGAAGAAAACCTTACAAATCTCATTTCATGTATGGTTTAGGTAAAACTGTTTCTTATACTTTAATAGGAGCATTTTTTGGTTTACTAGGTTCAATAATTGCTTTCACTCCTATGATGAGAGGTATTGCTGGATTAATAGCTGGTTTATTTTTAATAATCTTCGGATTAAAAATGTTAAATATTTTCCCTGTCTTAAGAAAACTTTCTTTTAAGACTCCCAAATTCCTTAACAAGTTTGTTGGGAAAAACAGAAGTTCTAGTCCTTTAATTATTGGCCTACTAAATGGACTAATGATTGCTTGCGGCCCTTTGCAAGCAATCTATATTATGGCAGCAGGAACTGGAAGTATTATTGAAGGCGCAACTCTCCTTTTTGTTTTCGCCTTAGGTACTTTACCTGTTATGCTTGGTTTTGGTTTTTTTGCAAGTTTAGTTTCAAGCAAAATGACTCACAAAATTTTGAAAGCATCTGGTGCCATAGTAATTATCTTAGGTCTATTAATGGTTAACAATGCATTAGCTTTAACTGGTACTGGTTATGATTTTAATTCTTTAGCTGGTTTAGTTTCTGCAAATAATATTGATTCTGTAGAATCAGATAGTTTAGCAGTTATGAAATCTGGTTATCAAGAAATATATTTAACTGTTGATAGATATGGTTGGCAAACAGATTTATTTGTTATTGAAAAAGATGTGCCCGTCCATTGGATTATTAATGCTGAAGAATTAAATGGTTGTAACAATGCAATACAAGTTCCAAAGTTAGGTTTAGCTTTTGATCTTGAGTATGGTGAACAAACAATTGAGTTCACAGCTACAGAAGAAGGAATAGTTTCTTGGAGTTGTTGGATGGGAATGATTCCTGGAACCTTTATTGTAGTTGATGATCTTGATGATTATTCAAGTGCAGATCTTGAAGAAAGTATAAATGAAGCTGCAGCTGTTCCAAGTGGAACTTCTTGTGGTGGAGGCTGCGGTGGAGGCTGTGGCGGAGGTTGCGGCGGAGGCTGTGGAGGTTAAATAAATGAAAAAAACAATAATAATTTTATTAGCTTTGTTTACATTAATTGTAACAGGCTGTAGTAGTACAATTACTGGAGACGCAGTTTTAGAAGAAGGACTTATTAAAATTCCTATTTCAGAAATTTCTTCTGAACTAACAAAATACACTCATGATTATAATGGTAAAACTATAACTTACTTCGCAGTCTTAGGTTCTGATGGAGAAGTACGAACTGCTTTTGATGCATGTGATGTTTGTGGAGGATACCAAGGTTATGCTCAAAGAGGAACTGATGTTGAATGTATTAAGTGTGGTAGAGTTTTTAGTATTGATGATTTAGGATCTACTAATACTGGCGGAGGATGTTGGCCATCTAATTTAGATTTTGTAATTGAAGGAGATTATATTGTTATTTCAGAAGCTGATCTAGAAAGTAAAGCTTATATGTTTTAACATATTAAGGAAAAATAAGAAATGAAGAAAACAAAATTACAAATCAGTGGTATGACTTGTTCTAGTTGTGCTACAGTTATTGATAAGTCTTTAAAAAAGACTAAAGGTGTCCATGAAGCAACAATTAATTTTGCTACTTCTAAGGCTAGGATAATTTTTGATGAGAAGATTATTTCAGAAAAAGAAATTATTAAAACCATAAAAAGCAAAGGTTATAATGCATCATTTTTGAAAGCTGGGGATAAACATGCCGATTTTTTAAAGAAAGAAATAAATTACTACAAAAAAATGTTTCTTCTTAGTCTTATTTTTGCTATTCCAGCTTTTGTTATTGGAATGATTTTTATGTGGATGAAAATTCATATCCCTTTTAATGATTATATATTATGGGCATTAGCTACACCTATTCAATTTTATATTGGAAAAAGATTTTATTTAGGTGCATGGGCAGCTTTAAAGAACAAAACTGCAAACATGGACTCTTTAATTGCTCTTGGTACAAGTGCTGCATATTTCTTTAGTGTATATGCTGTATTATTTAATCCTAGTTTAGGACAGTATTTCGAAACTTCAGCAATTTTAATCACTTTAGTTGTTATGGGTAAATGGTTAGAAGCAATTGCTAAAGGCAAAACTTCTGATGCAATAAAAAAATTAATGGGCTTAAGTCCAAAGACTGCTTTAGTAATTAGAAATAAAAAAGAGATTAGAATTCCTATTGAAGAAGTTATTGTAGGAGATATTATTCTTGTAAAACCTGGAGAAAAAATTCCTGTTGATGGTAAACTAACTAGTGGTCACTCTTCTATTGATGAAAGTATGATCACAGGTGAAAGTATTCCTATCGAAAAAAATATTGGCGACTTAGTTATTGGTGGAACAATAAACAAATTAGGAGCATTCCAATTTAAAGCTACAAAGATTGGAGCAGATACAACTTTAGCACAAATTATTAAATTAGTTGAAGAAGCTCAAGAAACAAAAGCACCTATTCAAAGGTTTGCTGATCTTGTTTCAGCTTACTTTGTTCCTACTGTTATTGCAATTTCTTTGATAACTTTCATAACTTGGGTAACTTTTGGTGCTGGAATTTCATTTGCATTAATTGCTTCTGTTGCTGTATTAGTAATTGCTTGTCCTTGTGCTTTAGGTTTAGCTACACCAACTGCAATTATGGTTGGTACTGGTAAGGGTGCAAACAAGGGGATTTTAATCAAGGGTGGAGAAGCTTTAGAAACTGCACACCAAATTAAATATGTTATTTTCGATAAAACTGGAACAATTACAAAAGGTAAACCTGAACTAACTGATTTGATTACTTTTGGTAAAAATAAAGAAAAGGATATTTTAAAAATTGTAGCAGGTTTAGAAAAACAATCTGAACATCCTTTAGCTGAAGCAATAATTAATCATGCTATGAAAGAAAAAGTTTCAATTCCTAAAGTAACTGCTTTCAAAGCTATACTTGGTCATGGTATAAAAGCTAAGGTCGGAAGAAAAGAATATTTCTTTGGTAATACTAAATTAATGAAAGATAATAAAGTAAGCTTAAAAAAAGAATTAGATAATATTAACAAGTTAGAAGAAGAAGGAAAGACTGTAATGTTCTTAGCTTCAGGTAAAGAGTTATTAGGTATTATTGCTGTTGCTGATAAATTGAGAGAATCTTCTGGAAAAGCTGTTTCAAAATTAAAAAAGATGGGCATAAAAGTTTACATGATCACTGGAGACAATAAAAGAACTGCAAAAGCTATTGCAAAAAGTGTTGGCATCAAAAATGTTTTTGCTGAAGTTTTACCTAAGGATAAAGCAAACTATGTTAAAAAATTACAAAGAAAAGGAAAAGTTGCAATGGTTGGTGATGGAATAAATGATGCACCTGCTTTAGCTCAAGCTGAGATTGGAATTGCAATGGGTTCTGGAACTGATGTTGCTATGGAAACTGGAAACATAGTTTTGATGAGGGACAATCCTGTTGATGTTGCAAAAGCAATTAAGCTTAGTAAGTTAACAATGTCTAAGATTAGAGGGAATTTATTTTGGGCTTTATTTTACAATGTTCTAGGGATACCTATTGCTGCTGGAGTTTTATATCCTTACACTGGTTGGTTACTCTCTCCAATAATTGCTGGAGGAGCTATGGCTATGAGTAGTGTTAGTGTTGTAACAAACTCTTTGTTGTTAAAATTTAAGAAACTTTAATCAAAACCTTTTTTAATTCTTATTTTCTTTTTTATCTTATGAAAAAAGCATATCTTGTTCATGGTTGGATGGGTAATCCAAATAATTGTTGGTTTCCTTGCTTAAAAGAAAAATTAGAAGAATTAAATTTTGAAGTTATTATCCCACAAATGCCAAATCCCGGAGAACCTAAAATAGAAACTTGGGTTCCACACTTACAAGAGATTGCAAAAGATGCTGATGAAGAATCTATTTTTATTGGCCACAGTATTGGTTGCCAAACTATACTTAGATTTTTAGAAAAAATAAATACAAAAATAAAAGCTTCATTTTTAGTTGCTCCTTTTTTTAATTTAGATTTAGAAGATGCATCTAAAGAAGATAAAGAAATTGCAAAACCTTGGTTAGAAACACCAATTGATTTAGAAAAAGTAAAAACAAACTGTGATAAGATTATAGCTTTATTTTCTACAGATGATGAATATGTTCCTGTAACTGATGCAAAATTATTTGAAGAAAGATTAAATACAAAATCTATAGTTTTAGAAAACAGGGCACATTTCGAGATATACAAAGAACTCCCAGAACTTTTTGAAGAAATCCAACAACTATATAAATAAAATTCTTATATTATTTAATAAAAGATGGTGAAGATAGATCCTAGGTTTCAAAATATTATGAACAAGTATGGTACTAAGTTAGGTGCGAATACAGGCTCTTTAATGGACCAACCTTCTTCTGATAAATTTACTCAAGATTACGAAACTTTTAGACAAGAAGCTTTACATATACAAGACACTCTTTACGAAAGAGCTTGTAATTTTGCACATTCTTTAATTGACTTAGCTCCTGCAAAGGAAGAAGTAAAAAAAGAAATGCAAGATGCAATTGATCAAATTCATTTAAACATAACTCCTGCTGCAGCTTATACTTTTGCAATCTTAACAATGTTTTCATTTATTCTTTTAGGTTTATTTGTTTTTATGGTCACTTTCTTTTTTGGTTTCACACAACTTTTAGTTCCTTTTATGTTGGTTATTTGTGGAGTTTTACTTTTCTTACCTTTATCAAAATTTCCTCAACACTTAGCACAAAAGAGAAGATTACAAGCTTCTAATCAAATGGTTCTTTGTATTTTGTATACTGTAATTTACATGCGTCACACTTCTAATTTAGAACATGCAATTAAATTTGCAGGTGAACATGTTGCAGAACCTTTATCTTTAGACTTAAGAAAAATTTTATGGGATGCTGAAACTAAAAAATATCCAACAGTTCAAGAATCTTTAGAAAGTTATTTAGTTGGTTGGAAAGATCACAATTTAGCTTTTGTAGAATCATTTCATTTAATTGAATCTTCATTATTTGAAGGACAAGAAAAAAGAAGGATAGAACTTTTAGAAAAATCTCTTTCAGTTATTTTAGAGGGAACTTATGATAGTATGCTTCATTATGCTCAAGAAGTAAAGTCTCCTATGACAATGCTTCACATGCTTGGAGTTATCTTACCTATTTTAGGTTTAATCATTTTACCTTTAATTGGAAGTTTCATGGGGATCAAATGGTATCACATTGCAATGCTTTACAACTTAATTTTACCTTTCGCAGTATTTTATTTTGGTTATACTATGTTAGCAAAGAGGCCAATAGGTTATGCTCAATCCGACATTACTAGTTTACCTCAATTTGAAAAACTTAGAAAATTCTCTCTTAAATTATCTAAAGATAAAGAAGTATTAATTGAACCCAAACATGTAGCAATATTTTTATTATTCGTCTTATTAATGATTGGATTTGCTCCAGTTATTTTGCATTTTATAGATCCTGCAACAGAATTATTTATTACAGATAATATTATGCTTTTAGATTACAGAGTTTTAGACACTGGTGAGTCTATTGGTCCATTTGGTCTTGGTGCTACTATGTTAAGTTTATTCATTCCTATTGGTTTAGCTTTTGGAATTGGATCTTATTTTTCTATTAGATCAAACAAATTAATAAAAATTAGAGAAGAAACAAAAAAACTTGAAACTGAATTCAGAGGAGCAATCTTCCAACTTGGTAACAGGATTGGTGGAGGTATGCCTTCGGAAATGGCTTTTGGTGAAGTTGCAAGAGGTTTGGCTGGAACTCCTACTGGAGTATTCTTAGGTATTGTTGACAAAAATATTCGAAGCATTGGTATGAATTTACAAGATGCAATTTTCAATGAAAAGAATGGTGCAATCTTAACTTACCCTTCATCCTTAATTGAAAGTACAATGAAAGTTTTAGTAGAATCTTCTAGGAAAGGTCCTATGGTTGTATCAAGAGCTTTACTTAGTATTGCTGATTATTTAGATAAAATTTACAAAGTTTCTGAAAGGTTAAAAGATTTATTATCTGAAATTACATCTTCAATGAAATCACAAGTTAGTTTTCTAACTCCATTAATTGCTGGTATTGTAGTTGGTATTGGTACAATGATTACTGCTATTATTTCTAGTTTAGGAACATCCTTACAATCTGCAACTTCTGGTTCAGATGCAAGTGTTTTATCTGGTGCTAGTAATATTGCAAACATTTTTCCAATTGATAAAATCATTCCTCCATTTTATTTACAAATGATTGTGGGTATTTATGTTGTACAGATGATTATAGTATTAACAGTACTTGCAAACGGTATTGAGAATGGTGTAGACAAATTAAATGAAGAATATACTTTAGGTAAAAATTTATATAGAGGCACACTCTTATACATATTAATTGCAGGTGTAACAATATTTGCTTTCAACTTATTGGCACTTTCAGTAGGACAAATATAAAATGACAGGGAGAACATTAGTAATCTTAATTGCAATTGTTGTATTATTCCTCGCTGTTACAGTTATATTATTAGGTGTAAAAAATGCAATCCTTGGCTAAAAACAAAAGAGGTAAGTTAGCTCCAGAGCAAACTGCTAAATTAATTATCGCAGTAATTGTAATTTTATCAATAGTTAGTCTTGTTTTATTTATGCAAGGTACTTTCACTTCAGATTTTTTTGCTCAAACAGCTTGTTGGATGACAAACACAGCTAAATGTGGTGGTGGATTTTTTTCATATTTTCCAACAGCATGTAGATTTAATGTAGTTGAAGATCCAATCTCTATGGAAGAATTTTCGACAGTATTAACTGACACTTGGTGGATGTATAAAGAAGGCTCTTGTGATTTTGGTGCTGCAATTGATGAAACTTATTTTGCTTATGCTTTTAGTCCAAAAGAAGATATCAGTTTGGTAGAATATTTTGATTATTCCATTTCACATAAAGATGCTTCAGAAACGGATGCTATCCATTCTGCTTATAATTATTTAGAACAAAATACAAATTACCAAACTCTTTGTTTTGATACAGAGTCTGAAGGAATTAAAGATATTAAATTAAGTACTGATGAATATTATTATATTATTTTTTATGATGATCAAGATTTAATTGGAACTAGTGAAGGTGATAGGATATTAATTACAACAGATAGAAATTTTGATTCACAATCTGCAGATAATATTTTTGTAACTATGGCAAAACTAGGAGCCTCAGGTACAATACTTGCTTATGGTGCAATATTTTCTTTTGTAGTTGGACCTAGTGCACTTATTATTGCTGGAGGTGCTGTTGCATTTTTATTTAGTGATACTGGGAATCAAGTCACTTCCGGAATTCTTGTAGAAAACTTAGTGGGTGAAGACCCAGATGATAGGGGGTGTTTATCTTATGGTCCACCATTGGATGAAGGAAATATTGCCTAGTAAAAAGGGAGAACTTGCTTGGGAATATATCGCTGCATTCATATTAATAATTATTGTCTTAATTGCAATTGTGTTTTTTTCTTCAACATTAAAAGAAAAAGCAATTGAAGCAATCAAACATCTTATTACAGGAGCGCTAGGGAAATAAAATGGCAGAAATGAGTAACACTATTATTGCGGCACTTATAATTCTTATAATCATTTTTGTAATGGGGGTTGTATTTAATGAACAATCTAGTGAAATCTTCAGTATTATTATAGATTCTTTTGATAAAGTTTTTGTAGTTGATGATGAAGCTGAAGCAACATCTCAAACTGTAGCATCTTTTGAAAAATTATTTTCAAACATTGAGGATTATTGTTATGGGGGTTTTAACACGATTGCCGGAACGGATTGTCTTTGCTATTCTCAAACTTTGGGTACTGTTTCAGAATCTTCATTTTATTTAATTCAAAACTCTTACTCTCAAGGAGCTTCTGCAGTTTCAGTATTAAATGCTTTAGATAATACCTACGAAGCTAGAGAAACAAAACCTTATACTTTAGGTCTTTTTGTAAGTAATAAAAATACTGGTTCAAATAATGAGTTAGGTTGTATCTTTCCGGATAATTTTCAGATCTTGGGTAATTATCAAGCCTCTATAAATCATCTATATCTTTATTGGCAAGATGAAAGGACAGATAAATGGCCTAATGAACAAGGTGCAGATTATACTTTTGAATTTTATGAAGATAAAAAAATTGAAACAAATGTTTGTTTAGGTTGGCCTCCTGCTTGTGATGATACTTCTAGTTATTCTTATACACTAAAGTCTGCACCAATCTTTTACAAAATAGATGATACTAAAATTTGTATTTTAACAGAAATGATTGAGCGACCAATTGAAATTTATTCTTCAGATAATTTTCATGGTTTTGGAATAAGTGTAGGGGATCGTACCGAAGTTACAAACTTCTTTAGAGGATCAGATGTAACTTATTGTCATAATATTGAAAGTGTCAGATAGAAAACTTTAAATATCTCTCTCATATAAATATACTCAGAGGTGTAACACAATGAATAAAAAAGGTATGGATATTTCTTTAAACTTTGTAATTTTAGCAGTACTTGCTTTAATTGCTTTGATCCTTGTTGCTTTATTCTTCACAGGAGGATTAAGTAACTTATTTAAACAGACAGAAGAAGTTGGTTCAACATCAGCAGAACAATTGGCTTTATACAAATCAAAATGTAGTTTATACTGTTCAACGGATAATATAGGTGGTTGGGATAACCCAGGTTTCCCAGATGATTTAGAAGACACTCAAGGTAAATCAGTTAAAAATTGTGATTATTTCGAAGAATTAAATAAAGTTTGGAATAGTGATAATGAGTGTAAAAGTAAAAGCTCTACCTAGTAACTTTTAAATACTTTTATTCTTTTTATTTTAATTATGACAAAAAAAGGTGAACTAACTCTAAGGTTTATGATCTTACTGATTCTAGCTTTAATGGTTTTAATTGTTGTTGCTATTATCTTCCAAGATCAAATTGCTGGTTTTGTTGATACTCTAAGTGGAACATCTTCTACTTTAGGATCAGAGTTAGGACAAGCAACTGAAGGATTAGCTTTAGAATGATATCTACAAAAAGGGGTACAACAGACTACTTAATTTTAGTAACTGTAACAATGATTATTGCTGTAGTTGGTATTGCAACTTCTGTAATTATCGGAACAGAACTTTTAGACTCTTCTGAAACTTCTCAGAGTTTCGAATCATTAGTTTTTAATCTTGAAAATTTAGAATCTGGTATTTCTAATACAACTTTATTTAATTTACATGAAGGTTATTATTTAGTTTCTTTTAATAATGGCGGAGATTTTGAAGGTACAGAAAAACCTTGTAAAGAAGAGATTACAGTTCCTCAAGATTTGTGTGAGAATTCTCCTTGTTTATGTTTATGTAAGGGTCCATTTTTTTCAATTATTTCTGACTTAGAAGATATTTGTATAGATGATCCTATTGCTTGTAATAAATTTAGTGATAGTGAATTAAGTTTTCTGGATAAAACTTGTCCTTCAAATGGTGTTCTTAGAGAGGGGGAAGAAGATGCAGTTGTGTTTGTTTCTTATGAAAGGTTAGATAACACTATTTATTTTTGTGAAGATAATGCTTGTGTAACAGTAAAAGAACAATTACTTGCTTCTAATTTTGAAGAAGAAATTGAAACTTATGAATCTTGTTTACAAAATACTGGAGACTCAAAATGTGAGTTAGATTTAGATTTCTTAGGTGAAGAAAGCGGATTTAATATATATCCTAGTAAGATTGAACTTATTGATTTATCTACAAAAAGTATTTTGAGTTCTCATTCTATTGAAACAAAAATCACTCATGTAGCAGAATTTTCAAATGAGTTAGCTGGTGCTGAAGCTTTTACTTTATACAGTGTAGAGATTACAGAAGTTGTTGGAGTTGGGGATGTAATAGACACAGAAACAAATACTTACACTTACTTATCTCCTTTTATTAATGGTGACCTAAATAAAAATGTTCAAATTAGAGTCTCACCAACTTTATTAGTAAAAGATTCTCAAATGGTAATTGTTCCTTATGATTATGATTTTTCTAATGTTCAAGAAGATGAAGCTTTTGTTTAATGTTTACCCCATTTATACCAATTCCACATTCTTTCATGGAAATAATACCATAATGATTTGAATATCCACTCAGCTGCACCTACACCTAAGGAAAGAGTAAAATCTCTTGTAAAAATAAATACAATAACTGCTGTAAGAATTGTTGAAGAAAATCTATAGCTAATTGTTTTTACAAAACTTCTTCTATGACCATCTTTCATATTAATTTCTTTAGTTTAAAACATTTTAAATCTTCCTATAATTATATAAATAAAAAAGGCTAATAAAATCTTATGAATAAAAGAGGGCAGGCTGGTGTTGAACTTCAGTCTTATTACATTATAGAATTAGTTTTGGGAATTTTAATTGTTGGTATTTTGCTCTCTTTAGCAATGAACCCTGATTCTTATTCAAATATTAATCATTTTTATTTACAAGAAGATTTATCTTTACTTTCTGAAACTCTATCAGCTTCACCAGGTTATATTGAATATGACTATAAAATCAAATCTACTTATGAAGTTGAAATAGACGACTCTACAGTTTCTGTAATAAAAAATCCTAAGTTAAAGAATTATTTTAATAATTATACTTTACATTTTGAATCTAAAAATGGAGACTTAACTTATGAAAACCAATAAAGGTCAGATGCTTGGAGGAAAAATGCTTTATTTTATTGTTGCTATTGTTGTAATTTCTATGTTATTTCTTGCTTTCATAAATATAACTACTGAGAGTCAAAAAATTAAGGTGGAATGTGTAGATCCGTTTTATCATGAAATTATGATGGCAAAAGTATTAACTGATTCAAGTTGTATGACTTATTATGACGAAGATACAGAAAGAACTGTCGTAGGTACAATTGATATGGATAAATATACAAATGAATCTTTAAGTTCTTGCTTTACTTATTTAGATCCTGATCATATTGAATTTGAAATTATGCGAAGATTTATTGATACAAAAATAGGATTAACTTTAAACTCCAATTCAATTGGTTCAAACGAATTTAATAATAAACAAACAATAAACAAATTAGTTCAAGTTTACAATAAAGGGGAGATTGAGAGTTCCATTTTAGAATTCCATTTTGAAATTACAGAATGTTAAAGAAAAAAGGTTTTGCAATGATGGATGATTGGACTGAGTTTGGAACTTCTTTAGTTCTTATTGCTGTTATAGTTTTAATATTAATAGCTTTCAATGTAATTTCAAAGTTTAGTATTGGAGCAATTTTAGATACTGTTCTTCCAAACAATGATGAAATTAGTGCTTATGATACAGAATTTTTAGAAACTGATCTAATTAATGTTTTAAAAGTACAAGTAAATGAAGATTATACTTTTGGTGAAATACTCTCTTACATGGATAGGAATCATCCCGACCCCCAAGATGACTTTTTATTCAAAGATTTCTTAAGTTTAGCATTTACTAAAAGTTTAAATTGTGATGCTAATTTAAAATCTAAACTAAGTGAAAATTTAGAACCTATTTCGGGTTATTGGGAATTTTATTTGATTAATGAAAATAATGAATATGTTTTTTTTTGTTCTGGTATTGATACTCTAGAAGCAACTGCTTATGCTCTTTCTGGAGCTACAAATCCTTATTTGTTATCCCAGCCTCAAAGTGCTGAAATATTTATTCCTGATGTTGATGGTAATAAAAAATTAAAAGTTGTATTGGAGGTTAGAGAATGAATAAAAAAGCTGCCGTTTTTATGTACATTGTTTGTTTAGGTTTTATAATAGCAATTTTTATGTTCTATGGTAATACTGGAAAAAATTCTCCTGGTGGTTCAGATTTATATTTAGGTGAAAAACAAATTGAGGTGTTCAATACTTATTTTGAAGCTGAAAAAGATATTTATTATATAGAACTTTCTGCTAAAATTGCTGCAAAGGAAGCATCTGATTCTAATTTTGTAATAAATTTTGAAAATTACTTTAATATTTATTTAGAAGAGTTAGATCAAGATCCAGATTATACTTTTATTTATGATTTCCAATCTTCTAAAACAGTTATTACTGGATATGCTTCTGAAGAATTAGAATATAATGGAGATAATTATGTTTATAGAACTCAACCTAATATAAGAATAGAAATTAGACCAATTAGTACACAAACAACTCCTAATCAATTCTAATTCTGGAAATTTTTCAAAAACTTCGAAAGATTTTCAATTTTTTCTAATAAATTTTTATTAACTCTTATTCTTCAAATATAATTAATGAATTTTGATACAACAATTATAAAAAGAGGCAGAAATGATTTTTCTAGAGAGATTATTCTTCCTAAAAAAATGGATATAAAACTTTCTGAGTTCTTAGGTATTCATTATGGTGATGGATGTTTAAGGTGTGATTCTAAAAAATCAGATTATTGTTTTACATATTCTGGTGACTCTAGGTTCGATACTAAATATATGGCAAGAATAGATCAATTATTTAAAGAATTATTTGGAATTTATTTAAAACACGAAATTTTTGCTAATTGTTATACTTTAAGGGGGAGATCAAAAACAATCTTTAATTTTCTTTCAATTTTTCTTCAATGTCCAATTGGTCCTAAAAAGGATCTAAGATTGCCACTTTCTATACTTTCCAAAAATTCTCATCTTGCTGCATTTCTTAGAGGTTTATTTGATACTGATGGTTGTGTAACTTTACAAAAAGATAAAGGTTATAATTATATTCTGATAAAATATTCAATGAAATCTTATGTATTTGCACAAGATATTCATGAGGGATTAAAAAAATTTAATATATCTTCCTATATTTGCAGAGGTAATGTTCATCAAGTAGTAATTCGAAAAAATTCAAGTGTAAAAAATTTCTTTAAGTATATCGAGCCTAAAAATGAAAGAAAGTTAAAAAAATATAAAACTTTAAAAAAAAACATGGGATAGCAGGGATTTGAATTTCGGAACATTCTCCTTAACGTAGATTGTTTCCCCGATCTGTCGGGTTGGAGCCGACTGCTCTAGCCAAGTTAAACTACTATCCCAGTTATCCAATAAAACTTTAATATTCTTTATAAGGATTTCTATGTATGTTCCAACACAAATATTCTTTTAAAACTCAAAGATTCTTTCTATTTCCATGATAAAAGTTGGCATAATTGGTGGATCTGGTTTAGATGACCCTAATCTTTTAGAGAGTTACAAAAAATTAGATATACAGACTCCATATGGTCAACCTTCTTCTTCAATCACACTAGGATTTTTACAAGGGATTGAGGTAGCTATTTTAGCAAGGCATGGATCCAAACATCAGATCATGCCTTCCAATGTAAATTCCAGAGCAAACATTTGGGCACTAAAAGAACTTGGCTGCACACACATTATTGCAACAACTGCAGTTGGATCATTAAGAGAAGAGATCAAACCAGGTCATTTAGTTTTCCCAGATCAATTCATTGACAGAACAACAAAGAGAGCATCAACTTTTTATGATAAAAACCAAGTTTGTCATATTCCTATGGCTGAACCTTTTTGTAATAAGTTAAGAACAATGTTAATTGCTACAGCAACAGAATTAAATTTTGATATTCATAATAAAGGGACAGTTATTACAATTGAAGGTCCAAGATTTTCTACAAAAGCAGAATCTCATATGTTTAGATCTTGGAATGCAGACATAATTAACATGTCAACAGTTCCAGAAGTAGTTTTAGCTAGGGAAGCTGGCATTTGTTACGCTTCTATTGCTATGAGTACAGATTATGACTGTTGGAGAGAAAGCACAGCAGCAGTAACCTTTGAAGAAGTTTTAAGAGTAATGAAAGAAAATTCAGATAAAGTAAAATCTTTAATAAAAACTGTCTTACCTCGATTAGTTTTTACAGAATGTTCTTGTAGGACTGACATAAATAATTCTATAATCTAATCAGATCTACATAAAACTTATAAAGCCAAATCTCAGATTCTTCAATATGAACATTGCAATCGCAGGGGCGGGATTTGTTGGTGTAGTACATGCTGCTACAATGTCTAGTCAAGACAATAATGTAATACTTTTTGATGTAAATGCTGAAAGGATTCAATCTTTGATAGATTTTTGTGAAGGAAGATCATCAAAGTTACATATTCATGAACCTGGCCTTCCAGAACTTTTAAGAAGAGCTTATGAAAAATCTTTTTTAAAATTCACAACAAATGCTGAAGCTGCAATAAATGCATCTACTGTTATTTTTTCTTGTGTAGGAACTCCTCCTGATGCAGATGGTAAAGCGGATTTAAAATACGTTGAAAGTGTAGCTCACATGCTTGGAAAATCTTTACAATTAAATGCTTCTTACAAAATTTTAGTAAACAAAAGTACTGTTCCTGTTGGCACTGCAAAAAAAGTTGAAAATATAATCCAAGGATATTATTCTGGAGATTTTGATGTTGTTTCTAATCCTGAAACTTTAGCTGAAGGTAGAGCTGTAAGAGATTCAACAATGCCTAAAAGAATTATTGTAGGTGTAAATTCTGAGAGAGCAAAAAAAATAATGAGAGACTTATATGCTCCATTCTTTTTAACACAACAAGAAAAAATTTATTTTATGTCTCCTGAAAGTTCCGAGTTAACAAAATATGTTTGTAATGCTTATTTAGCTTCTCAAGTTGTACTAACTAATATCTTTGCTAACATTGCAAAAAAGTCTGGTGCAAATTGGAGAGACATGATTCCAGCAATTCTAGACGACATTAGAATTGGAAAATTTGTTCATCCTGGTTTAGGTTTTGGTGGAAGTTGTTTTGATAAAGATGTTTCACAGTTATATCACACAATAAAAGATATGGGTGGTAACGAACAAGATTTTATTGTTTTAGATCAAATATTAACTCAAAACAGGCACCAAAGGTTAGAAATAAATAGAACTTTAGATAAAATTTATAATACTGATCTTACAGGAAAACAATTTACTATTTGGGGTTTATCTTTCAAAAAAGAAACTAATGATACTAGAGATGCTGCTTCTGTTGAAGTAATTCCAAAATTATTAGAACAAGGTGCTATTGTTCATGCTCACGATCCTGAGGCTAATGAAGAATTTTTAAGAGAGATGCAACATAAAAAAATAGATTTAACTAATTTTAAATTATTCAAAGATAAATATGAAGCAGTTAATAATTCTGATGCTTTAATTATTTTAAATGATTGGAAAACTTATCGTCTACCTGATTTTCATGCTTTAGAAGAAAAAATGAAAGCAAAAGTTATTTTTGATGGTAAGGACTTATTAAATTATACTCAAATACAAGATACAAACTTTTCATATCATGCAATTGGGAGACCAAACATAATAAAATGAAGACAATCTTAGTAACTGGTGGTGCTGGTTATATTGGTAGTCATACTGTTCATCTTCTTTTAGAAAATAATTATAATGTGCTTATTATAGACAACTTTGATAATGGCGTTCAAAAAAATATTCCTGAAAATGTTAAATTTTACCAAATTGATTTAAGAAATATTTCTGATATTAGAAAAGTATTTTCTGAGAATCAGATTGATGCTGTTGTTCATTTTTCAGGTTATATCGAAGCTGGTGAATCTATGGCTGACCCTTATAAATTTTATAATAACAATACTTTTGCTGGTTTAAATTTATTAAAAGTTATGATTGAACATAATGTAAAAAAGATAGTTTTTTCTTCTACTGCTGCAGTTTATGGAGAACCTGAAGAAAATCCTATAACTGAAAATTCTAAAAAAATTCCTACTAACTTTTATGGCTCAAGTAAATTAATGTTTGAGAACATTTTAGATTCTTTTGAAGTTTATGGGATGAAAAATATTTGTTTAAGATATTTCAATGCCTGTGGTGCAGCTTTTGGTTTAGGTGAAGAGCATAAACCTGAAACACATTTAATCCCTTTAGTATTAGATGTAGCTTTAGGAAAAAGAGAACACATTAAAATATTTGGTACAGATTATCAAACACTGGATGGTACTTGTATTAGAGATTATATTCATGTTTTAGATTTAGCAAAGGCTCATGTATTAGCATTAAAACATTTAGAAGAAAAAAATACTAGTTTAAAATTAAATGTTGGTACTGGTAAGGGATTTTCTGTTAAAGAAATAATTGACAAATGTAGAGAGGTTACTGGACATCCTATTCCTGCAATAGAATCTTCAAGAAGAGATGGTGATCCAACAACTTTAGTTGCTTCTGCAGAAAAAATAAAAGATATTTTTAATTGGGAATCTCAAGAAGATCTTAATAGTATCATTAGTTCTGCCTGGGAATGGCACAAGAAAACTTTTTAAACTCTCTCCCCTTTAATTAATTAAAATGATAATGGAAATATTAATGATACTTCTTACAATTGTATTAATGTTAATCCCTATTGCATTCTTAGTTTTTTGGATATGGATGATCATTGATGTAGTTAAAAGAGAAAATTTTGAAGGCGAGAATGACAAAGTACTTTGGATAATTGTAGTTTTATTAGCTGGAGTTATCGGTGCTGCTGTATACTATTTCTTAATTAAAAAGAAATTAGACTGACCTCAATTCTTTTGTTTTTTTATATTTTATATTTAACTTTTCTAATAGTTCTTTTACTTTAGCTTTATTTTGTCCTAAACCTTTCCAATCTACTGCAACTAAATCTACTTCTTCTAAATTTCTTTCTAACATTTGTTTCAACATATTCTCATCTAAATTCTCTAAATTATACTTTGGACAAATATGACCTATTGCATATTCAGTTCTATCTAGAATTTTATTAAAGTCATGAGGATAATGATTTCCACCAATTCCTATTAATGTTTTACACTTTTCTTCTTTACCTAAACTATCTCTAAGAACTTCAGCAATTATTTTCCCTAGTTCTTTATCATTCCATTCTTTTTCAGAAGATCCAATTTCTAGAAAACAGGCTGGTTTTTTCATAAAGGGTCCATGGTGAGTTACTTCTAAGCTAACTACTCCTTCAAATCTTTTCTTCAACTCTAAATACATTTTTTTAATCAAAGAAGCAGGAGCAACACATAGCTCTTTATCTTTTCCACCTAACTCAGCTTTTCCAAAATTCCCTGGAGCATGCACAGTTAAACTTACATCTCCTTTTTCTGATTTATGTGTAGTTGCAAAAATATATACATCTCCTTCAACTTCTTCATCAATATTTTCACAATCTAAACAGCTCTTATCTACTTCATAGTAACTCATTTTAAATTCATCTAGAAAACCTTTGATATTTTGTCCAGCATCATCATTACAAATTACTATAGTATATTTCATAAGAACTAAAACTTATTTCTTCTTTTTAACTATTTTGCTTTTTTGAATAAGTGTATTTGGAACGATTACAACATCTCCATCTTTCATTTTCAATCTTGTATCTAGTAAATTAATCTTTGTAACTTTCCCTTCTGCTTGTTCAAAGCTAATATATTCATTTTTTCTTATTTTCTTCTTAAAATAAATTAATAATCCTGCTACAAGATTAGGTATTAAATCTTTAAATGATGCCAAGATGAATATAACTAGTATTACAATCAATCCAATTAGAATTCCAATTAATACAATTTCTCCTAATCCTAAGAATGCTAAACCTAAAACTAATCCTCCAAGATAGATTAAATATCTTACAATTAAACTTAGAGTTTCTTCTACTGGAAATTGAAAATTTATCTTTTTTAACAATCTTTCAACTTCAAAACTTTCCAATAATTTTTTGCTTAGAATAGAAAGAATATTTCCAATAACTATACTAAATGCAATTACTAATAAGCTTGCAACAATATTTGTAAGTAAATCAGGATATTCTAAACTTATCATTATCTTATAATATATGTAATTTCTTTAAAAATCTTTGGTAAATCTTTAAAAAGCTTAAAATTTTAACAATATCTATGCCAATTAATGCAAAACCAGAATTTTTCAAAGCAGAAAAACAATATCATGAAGCTAGTACTATTCCTGAAAAAATAGCTGGTTTAGAAGAAATGCTTAAAACTGCTCCAAATCATAAAGGTTCTGAAAATTTAAGAGCACAAATTAAACAAAAACTTTCTAAATTAAGATCACAAATTGAAAAAAATAGACAAACTTCTAAAGGGAGAGGTAAACATTTAACAATAAAAAAAGAAGGAGCTGCTCAAGTTATTTTAGCTTCTGTAACTAATGCTGGAAAATCTTCTATAATTAATGCTTTAACAAATGCAAAACCTACTGTTGCTGATTATAAATATACAACTGTAAAACCAGAATTTGGGATTATGGATTACAAAGGTGTTGGAATTCAAATTGTTGAGATGCCTGCAATTTTTGAAGGCTATGCTTACAAAGGAGATGGTCCTGCATATTTTAGTGCAATGCGAAGTGCCGAACTTATTGTTTTCGTAATTGATAATACTCAAGATGAAAAAGAACAATTAGCTCTTTTATATGATGAATTTGAAAAAGCACAAATAAGATTAAATGCTGCCAAACCTAAAATCAAAATTAAAAAACAAGGTCAAGGTGGTATTGAATTTTTAGGTAAAAAATATTTTAAATTTCCTGTAAGAGCTGCTACAAAGATGTTACAATCTCATGGCTATCATAATGCAGTTATTACAGCTTATGAAAAAGTTACTCTTGAAGATCTTGCTGATGTTCTTAACGAATCTTTAGTTTTCTTACCTTTACTTATTATTCATAATAAATCAGATCTTAAAGGAAAAGGTTTTTCTGCTAAAACTGGAGAAGGTATTGAGGACTTAAAGAAGCTACTTTTTGATAGCTTAGGTTTGATAAAAGTATTTACAAAAACTCCTGGTAAAGAAAAAGATTGGCCTCCTGTTGCTTTACATAAAGGCGACAATATAAAAGTATTAGCTATTACTATTCACAAGGATTTCTATTTAAAATTTAGATATGCAAGAGTTTGGGGTAAGGGTGCTAAACATGATGGACAAAAAGTTGGGCTTGAACATAGTTTAGAAGATGATGACATTGTAGAATTTCATTTAAAATAAAAAAATAAAGAAAAAGATTTAACCTGTACCCCCTTCTTCACCTTCATCATCATCCTCTTCTTCTTCTTCTTCTTCTTCTTCTTCTCCATCATCTGATTCACTATCTGTTTCACTTTCTGATTGAGATTCTTCAGTATCTGGATCTACTCCATCTTCTATGGTCTCTAATTGTTCACTACCTTCTTCTCTTGTTATGACTCTAATAGTATGTACTCTAATTTCTTCTAAATCTCCTTCATATGTAGCAAAAAAAGTATTTACAGACCTAACACGATTCATAATGATTCCTTTTCTATCTTCAGTTGCTCCTGGAGCATATTGTATTTCAGAATCTTCTTCACCAGTAACTTCAGTTAATGCTGTATTCATTTCTTCTAATTCTTCTTCTGTAAAACAAACAGTTCCTTCTTCAGTTGCACATCCTACTACAACTAACAAACTTAGAACCATTATTACTAATAATATTCTTTTCATATTTTTTCCTCCTTTTTTAAATAATATTTAATATTTTAGGAGTAAAAGGATTTTATAAAAACACCTATTGTAGAATTTCATTTAAAATAAAAAAAAGAAAAAATTTATGCTGCGTTTTCTTCAGAACCTAAATCATCACTTAGCTCATTTAGATCATCTGTAATCTCTGCAATCTCATCATTAATATCACTTATATCTTCTACAGCTTCTTCATCTGACTCTATACTTGTTGTACTACAACCTGTTAATACTAATAACAGACATAAGATACAAACTATTGCCATAATTTTTTTATTCATTTTATACTACCACCTCTTCTTCTACAGTTTCCTCAACAACTTCTTCTGTCTCTTCTACAGTTTCCTCAACAACTTCTTCTGTTGTTTCTTCTACTGTATCATCTACAACTACATCATCACTATATTCTACATCATAATCAACTTCGTAGTTATCGTATTCTTCGTAGTTATCATACTCTTCATATTCATCATACTCATTGTATGCTGAATCACAGTCTTCATAACAGTATCCAAGTTCATCGTCATCACAGATTCCATCACCACATTGACTATGTTCTCCTGGTCCTCCAGGTCCATTTGGTCCCTCTGTTCTCTCTGAATCAAATTTCTCCATTAAATTTCTAAACTCTTCACCACATACACTATCAAATGTTTCTTTTGATAAAGGTCTATATTTGTAGTCAGTAATTTCAAAAAGACAAGATATTTGATCACCTGTTTCAAAGTCTAAATCTATTGTACATTGTCCTGCATCATTTTGATCTACAATACTTATTGTTATGAATTCGTCTGGACTAAAACTTGAACCTACAGTACATGTATGATATTTTTCTTCAAAACAAAAATCATCATCTCCACAATCTTCTGCTGTAACTTCAACTGTTACTGCATCGATATCCACTCCAAGCATTGCATAAGTTATTTTATTGAATACTCCTTCAACAATATCTCTAGCCATTGACTTAAATGAATAAAGTGATTCAACTGTAAGTTTACCATCACTTTCAATTGATTCTTTCATATTTTCTTTTAAAGTTTCAATTGCTTGTTGTCCTTCAGTCATATATTCTAAAGCATTTGCAAATCTATCTGAATCTCCTTCTTCACCATTTGATTCATAGTAATTTTTCAAATCAGATATTTTTGTGTACAAAGGTCCATCTTCACTAATCTTTATAGAAATCTCTTCTAACTTAAGAACTAATTTTAAAGCTTCTGCTGCATCAATTTCTTGATCGATCATTCCATTTCTAGCTTGACCATAAGGTACACATTCAACTACAGGTCCATTCATTCCAGGTCTAACATCTGCTTCTAATCCCATACTTGCACATTGATCTTTTTGTCCTCGAATATCATCACCATAAGCATATCCATGTCCTGGTCCTCCATTTCCACCTGGTCCACCAAAACTACACTTAACATAATAACAATCTCCTGCTTGATCAGTTCTTGGATCTCCACCATTTGCAAAACATTCATCTTTTTTTGTTTCTAAAGAACTTTCATCTAAACAAACAGATCCATAATCATCTCCATATTCTTCTTGGCCACAATCATAAGGGCAACCATTTGTTCTTTGTTCGAATTCATCACAAATATTATCTGGACAACATTGACCATCCTTACACCAACCTTCTCCATATTGTTCTAATAAATCTTCAGTGAATACATCTGGTGCATAACTTGGTCCTCTAATTTGTGCTCCAGCTTCTCTTCGTGGTCTTCCTTTATTTGGATCACAGTCATCATGACATTGTCCTGATTCTTTTTCATTTTTATCACAAAATCCATCACCACATTGACCATAAGATTCTCCACCTTGTTGACCACTACAATCTTCTTGACACCAGCCTTTTTCGTGTTCTTTACAATATCCATCTCCACAATAATCTCCTTCTTGTCCACCATCATTTGGGTAGTTTCCGCCATCATCGTAGCCTCCTCCACCACAGTCATCATGACAATCAGATTCTCCAGATTCACAGATTCCATCTCCACAAACATAAGAGGGATAATAAGGTTCTTCATTTCCACCATCATTAGATCCACCACTTGATCCACTATCTCCAGGTTGTTGATTTCCATCATCAGATCCACCACTTGTTCCTTCATCTCCAGGTTGCTGATTTCCATCATCTGTAGGTTCTTGATTTCCATTATCTGTAGGTTCTTGATTTCCATCATCTCCACTTTGGTCTGGTTCAGGTTCTTGCTCAGGTTCTGGCTCTTGAACAGGCTCTGGTTCTGGTTCTGGCTCTGGCTCAGGTGCAGGTTCTTCCTCTCCTTCCATAACTCCTATAGATGCTCCTGTCATAAATTCAAATCCATCTGTCAATGAATCCCAGACATTTGCGCTTGCGGCTGTTGCTGTTAATAATACTATAAACATAGTAAGAACAAAAATTTTTTTCATTTTTTTCACTTCTCCTTTTTAAAATTATATATTACATTGATTATATATAATATAAAGGTTTTGCAAAAACTTATATATTCGATATTCTTCTTAACTTTTATGAAACAAGTTATTTTAGTTCGACAAGATTTGAAAATGGACAAAGGAAAATTGTCAGTTCAAGTTGCACATGCTTCTGTTGAAGCTACTTTAAATTCTTCAAAAAAAACAATTCATGATTGGAAAGAAGAAGGAATGAAGAAAGTTGTTTTGAAAGTTTCAGATTTAAAAGAACTAAAAAAATTTCTTATTGATGCAAAATCTTTAGGTTTAGTTACTGGTCTAATTAGAGATGCAGGAAAAACTTTTTTCAAAAGGCCAACAATTACTTGTTTAGGTATTGGTCCTGATGATGAAGAAAAAATAGATTCTCTTACAGGGAATTTGAAAATGCTTTAGAAATATAAAATCCCTGCCCCCGGATTTGAACCAGGAACCGCTCGGGTACGGCTCTCCCATTTTCATTCTGTGCATTTGCACCGTCAAAGGGCGAATTGATCTACAGCCGAGTGCTCTACCGTTGAGCCAGACAGGGTATATGCTGTTAAAAAAAGAATTTCTTTATAAGGTTTACCTTTTCTTTTTCTTTCTATCATCAGGTACACCTGAATAAACAAATGGACTATTTGATCTAATTTTGGTTACTCTGTTCCTTATATTCTTAAATTTACCCATAGCAGCAGGTAAAGTTAATCTTCCAATTACTCCCATTCTTGGTTGTACATCATATGAAATTATCCTTTCTTCTCCAGGAACTAACTCATTAATCTTCCACATCATCCTCACACCTTTTGCAGCTCTTTCAACTCCAGAAGGATGTAAAGTTCCAAATTGCATGTTTGGTTTTATTATTCTTGGCAACCTATCAACTACAGTAATATCTTTAATTTTTTTACTTGTTCGATTTCTAACATTTAATTTAACTTTAAATTCTGTTAATCCATCTGTACTATATTTCATCTTAAACACTTTTTTATTTATTGTAACTCTTCTTGTAAACATAAAGTAAGCAATTATTCCTGCTAAAATTAAAGCAATGATTCCAATTATTAAAGGTCTATAATCTACATCAATAACTACTACAACATCTTCTTCAGGTGCAATATTAAATGTCCATTGTGCTGCTCCATCTTCTACATTTGCATCAACACTATAACTTGCAAACCATCTCTCATACCAAGGCATAGGATATTCATAAGAACTTGAAACTTCCAGGTTACCAGTATTTTCAATTGTAATTACAATCTCTTTATACAAAAAGTCTTCACTAATTTTTACAGTTTCACTAACATCTAAACTTTCTTCAACAACAATTTCTCCTGTTGTGGTTGCTTTTAATTCATCATCATAATATATTCTAACACTATAAGTGTAATTTCCTGGGCTTGTACTTGAGTCAATAGGGAAAGTAAATTCTACTTCTCTCTCTTGTTCATCAAACAATTGTACTGTTTGTTGATCTTCAAATAATTCACTTGAAACTAAAACATCAATATTATTCAGATCTTCATTCATATTATTTAATAATCCTAATTTCAAAACAAAATCATTATTTGGTGCAACACTCTCTGCTGCTTCTGCAATATACAAACTAATTGGTTCTGTAGGTTCTTTTGCAAAAATTTGCATATAATATTTTTCAGAAATACTCTCCTCATTTATTCCTGTAACTGTAATAAAAGTTTCATACCTTTTTTTCACTGTTACATCATCTTTCAGTAACATAGTAACATTAACTTGAACTGATTCTTGTCCATTTAACTCAACATAATTTGGATCTACAAAAACATATTCAAAGTATGAAGAAGGTAATCCTGCGTATTGATCTCCACTAACTTGCAATTGATAATATTTTGATCCTAAATTATCAATAGTTAAAGTATACTCTGCAATTTGCCCTGGTTCTATCATTGTTGTAGAACTAATCTCTTCAATCCCAATACCACCATATGCTGATACAATTCCTATTGACAGCAAAAAAAACACCAATAAAACTATTCCTTTCTTCATAAAATAAGAAATAGTAACTTTCTTTATATAATTTATTGTAAGTTTAGATATATATATTACTCTCTTATTACTTTTTTTTCACTTTTACTATAATCTATTATTTTTGAAGGTTTACCTTTTATTTTTCCTACATCAATAATAATATCCACTTTACTCAAAATAGATTTTGGAATATCTTTAATAGAATATATATGTTCTTCTCCAGTTTTATTTACACTTGTTGTTACAAAAGGAACCTTAGCTTTTTCTATCAAAGAACTAAACTTATGATCTGGTATTCTAACACCTAAGGTTTCAAATCCTTTATTCACTTCAGATTGATATTTACTTTTATAGATGAATGTATATGGTCCAGGTAATTTCAATAATTCTTTTCCACATTCACAATTCTCTTTAATCCATATTTTATTTGGACCAATTACTGAAAACGGTTTTTCACTATTTTTAATTTCTCTAATCCTTTTAACTGAAATTTCATTATCAGCATTACAACCAATTCCATAAATTGTATCAGTTGGATATATGAAGACTTTTCCTTCTTTTATCCATTGGGGAATTCTTTGGTCCTTTATTTCTACAAACATAAGATATCTTTTTTATTATCTATATTTAAGGTTTACCTTAAATTAACTAATCTTGGTCTCATGTCCAGATTTTTCTAATCTTATTATATTATCAACAAAAGATTCAATTTGTGGCTCATGACTAACAATAATTACTTGGGGGATTTTTATTTCTTCCATCAATATTTTCAATCTATCTAACTGTTCTTGACTAAAACCATCTGTTGGTTCATCTAAAATTAACAAGTCTCTAGTCTTAATTCCAGAGTTTAAACTATTTACTACTTGGTTCAATGCTAATCTATAAGCTAGAGCTCCTGCAGTTTTTTCACCTCCAGACAAAAAGATGTAATCAATATCATATCCATTCTGTAAAATCTTAGGAGAATAACTCTCATCTAATCTCATCTGTAAATTTTCATTATCAATCAAAATCTTAAACCATTTTTCAAAATAAGAATTAAATTCATAATGCACTTTAAACAAAATATTCTTTTCCATCTTATCCATTAAAGGTATAAAGTGGTCACTCAACCAAAATAATTTTTTATTCAAATCTTCTAATTTCTCTTTAATTCCTTTTTTCTTTTCAATTTCTAGACTTATTTCTTCTAATCTTTTGTTCAAATGTTGTAAAATTGATTCTATTTTATGTTTTTCTATATCTACTTCTCTATAACTTTTCTCAAAGTTTTCTAAATCTTGTTTTAATTTATTATAAATCTCTTCTATATCTTCTCCAATTTTCTCTTGTAAACTCATAATATGTACATTAATCTCTCCGATTTTACCCTTTACACCTTCTAGTCTAACTTTTATCTCAGTATATTCTTTATTTTTTTTATCTCTCTCTAGAATTTTCATTTTAATAATTTTCAAAT
>Ga0209249_1000512_pt1 | contig 46801 bp, 38 predicted proteins | sample SaaInlV_200m_DNA_4_FD_184653 | JGI IMG/M metagenome (GOLD analysis project Ga0209249, IMG submission 184653) | Marine microbial communities from expanding oxygen minimum zones in the Saanich Inlet - SI037_S3LV_200m_DNA (SPAdes) (version 2) | ecosystem: Environmental > Aquatic > Marine >...
GATAGGATTCAAAGATGAAGCCATTCCTGAAAAGATTGAGGTTAACATTTCAGATGACTGCAATGATTGCGGATTCTGCCGCAAACGATTTGAGTGCCCTGCCCTTTTTGAGGACAAAGACAAAGAAAAGACCCAGGTCAATAAAGTCCTTTGTGCCGAGTGTGGTGTCTGTATACAAATCTGCCCGCAGCATGCAATTGAAAAAGCTTAGGACCGCAAATGAAATAAGTTGAACAGAAATAGCGCAGGATTTTGGCTCATATACAAGGCGCATTAAAGGTTGCATACTATACGTATACGGCCTTTGATGCAACAAAGTAGATGGGCCAAAAGACAAGCAATTTCGTTCAAGTTATAAACTTTGCGGTCCTTAAACCCTTTATGGAGAAAAACAATATGAAGACAATCAATTATGTATTAACCGGCCTGGGCGGACAGGGAATCCTTTTTATGACAAAGGTGCTTGCCACAACTGCTTTAAATAAGGGATATAATATTCTGGGTGCTGAAACCCATGGTATGGCCCAGCGAGGAGGGTCTGTCGTATCGCATCTGAGAATAGGGGAGGCAAGATCCAGCCTTATTCGGGCCGGAGCAGCTGATTTTCTCTTATCAATGGACGAGTCCGAGGCCTACAGATATCTGCCATATTTGAAAAAAGGCGGAAAATTATTTGCTAATGCACCTTCTAAACGATTCCCGGATAAAAGGGTAGCCGCTTATATTGAAAAAAATAATATCGAATCCAGGGCAATGGAAGCAGCTAAAAAAGCAATGGAACTTGGATCTCCCAGGTCAACGAACCTTGCCATGGTGGCCTTTTATGCAGCCTTTGGCTACGGGCCTTTGACTTCTGATGATCTAAGAGCCACTGTGGATGATATGAGTCCGGGATCATTTAAAAAAACAAATCTAAATATTTTCGATGCCTGTTACGAGACGGGCAGACAAATGATTTAAAAATATATTTACACTGGATAATTGTACTTTAGTATGAGACAGACAATTATTTAAAAAATTCAGTAATCTTTGTTCATTATATATATGGAGGCCTTTATGGAACTTTTTAAGAATCTCACGGTATTATCACTTGAACAGGCAACCGTTGCACCCTATCTTACATACAGGCTTGCCCAGGACGGAATGAATGTTGTAAGGCTGGAACACCCGAAATATGGAGATCCCAACCGGTTTATCGGAGAAAATGTTCTTGATGAAAAAAAGATGAACTCTTATTTTCTGTGCATCAACTCCGGAAAAAAAGCGTTGTCATTGAACATGGCTGATCCTAAGGGCCAGGAGATATTCAAACAGCTGATCCGCAAACTTGAAGTCGATATTTTTGTGACTAACCAGCTGCCAAAAAACTATGAAAAGCTTGGCATTGCTTATGAATTGATGAAAGAAGTCAAACCCGACATTATCTGGCTGGGCCTTACAGGATTCGGCCCTGACTCCAATGAAGGAGCCTATGATCCCATACTTCAGGCAAGATCAGGTTTAATGGAACTCACGGGAGAAGCCAATGGTGATCCCCAGGTCCTGGGCATTCCCCTGCCTGACATGGGAACCTCAGAACACGGATATGGCCTTTTAATGAAAGCATTGTTTAAACGGGCAATGACAGGAAAAGGCACCCGGATTGATCTTTCCATGTTTGAATCCACTGTATCCTGGCTGACAGTCCCCATTGCACTTTCAAAAAGCTTTGGTGCCAACATCTCCAGAAGAGGAAACACCCATGAATTTTTCAGCCCCGTGTCTGTTTATAAAACCAGTAACGGGTTTGTCTACCTGGCAGTGGGAAATGACCGGCAGTGGGAAGCCATGGTATCACAGGATATGTTCAAATCCCTTGCCAGGGACGAATATAAGAAAAATCAGGGCAGAATAGCAGATGTAAAAAATCTGAACGCTGCCATTAATGCAATAACAAAGGAGCACACATCTGAAGAACTAATTGAGATGTTCAACGCGATTACCGTGCCCATCTCAAAGATCAAAAATGTCAATGAAGTGGTCGAAGATCCATTAGTTGCAAGACGTATTCTCACTTCAACAGATCCAAAAACAGGCACAAAAGTAACCCTTGCCCCACCGCCCAATATGACACCTTTTTTAGAGGAAACTGACCGCAAACTTTCCTTTCCTCCCAGGTTTGGAGAACAGAACGGACAAATCTATGGTGACATCCTGGGGTATGACAAGGATGATCTTGCAGAATTTAAGGAAAAAGGAATTATTTAAAGGAAACTTTTATCCAGATGAAGTTGGACAATAATTTTAAGGAAAGAAAATCTTTAGGCCAGGATGTATTTGACTATTTGAAAAAATCCATCATTGATCAGTCCATTGAGCCGGGTGCAAGGCTTGTGGAAAGCAAAATATCCGACATGCTGGGTATCAGCAGGACACCTTTGCGTGAGGCTTTGCACAAACTTGAAAGAGAAGACTGGATTGAAAAAATCCCGTCAGGCGGATTCCAGGTGGTCACTTTGACAAAGGATGATATTGAGCAGACATTCGGGATCAGAAGTGTTCTTGAAGCCTATGCAGCAAGACTGGCAGCTGAAAACCACGAGACCCTTGATCTTATCCCCCTGGAAAAAAAGATAATGGAATTTAAAATTTGTCTTGAAAAAAAAGACCATGATAAACTTCAGAAAATCAATACTCAATTTCATGATCTTCTCTATGCTTTGAGCAAAAGTCCGAAACTGATCAAGATGATCAACCAGCTTAGAGCTCAAATTTCAAGATTCAGACAGATGATTTTAAAGCAATCCGAATATGCCCATAAAAGCAATGAAGACCATATTAAGATGCTTGAAGCCATTAAAAACAGGGATGGTGACGCCGTTGAAAAACTTGTCAAGGCGCACATTATTAAAGGGAAAATCGCGGTTTTAACTCAATTAAAACAAGAGGAAGAGAAAAAAAAGAGTGCCTGAAATCAGGGACATACTTGAAGGGAGCCAGATCGCAGGGGCAAGGATGATACGTCTCATTGAGGACAATGATCCATCGGCATTTGAGATGCTCAAGTCTTTGTATCCCTATTCAAGCCGGGCCTTTATCATAGGTATTACAGGATCGCCGGGTGTGGGTAAATCCACTCTGATTAATGCTTTGATAACTCAATTTCGCAAACTTGACATGAAGGTTGGCGTCATTGCAGTGGACCCCACAAGTCCCTTTTCCGGCGGTGCCATTTTAGGGGACAGACTTCGTATGCAGCGCCATGCAACAGATGAAAACGTATTTATCCGGTCCATGGCCTCAAGGGGGCAAAAGGGCGGCCTTTCAAGGGCCACAAAAGATACGGCTGTTGTCCTCTCCGCCATGGGGTATGACATAATTATCATTGAAACCGTGGGAGCAGGACAGGCAGAGTTTGACATTTCATCTCTTGCACATTCAATTGGGATTGTCAGTATTCCAGGGACAGGGGACGGGATCCAGGCTGTCAAAGCCGGCATCCTTGAAATAGGAGATATCTTTATCATCAATAAAAGCGACAGGCCAAAAGCGGATGCAGCAGTGCTCCAGTTGGAAATGATGCTCAACATGAGAGATACCCGGGGTCAAAGGCCGAATCATGCCGTAACCTGGGCACCCAGGGTGATGAAAACTATTGCACAAAAAGGAGTCGGGGTAAAAGAACTTGCCCATACCTTTTTATCCCATTTTGATTTCATGAAAGAAAACAATCTTATCAAACCCAAAAAAGATGCAATAGAAAAATCTTATTTCAATTCTCTGCTCCAGGATCTGGCACTGGAAAAACTGCTTTTGTTCATGAAAAGTTCAGAAGCATATATGGAGGTTTTACAAAAAATCCAATCCGGTTCAATAGACCCCTTAAGTGCGGCAGAAAGTGTGGTCGATAACCTGATGGTCACACGTAACCTGAAGGTCACACGTAAAAGTAATGACTTTTGAATAATTCATCACCATGAAGCAAATAAAAAAAATATCTCAAACAAAGGATAGACCTTTATGGGACTCATGGTAAAGAAAGATATAAAGGAAATTGATTTATGGAAACCAAAAACAAAATTCGGATACTGATAGCAAAGCCCGGTCTGGACGGGCATGACAAGGGCGCAAAAATTGTCGCTCTTGCCTTAAGGGATGCAGGTTACGAAGTGATCTATTCAGGGCTCCACCAGACCCTTGAGCAGATCATTCAGACGGCTGCACAGGAATCAGTGGATGTCATCGGGTTAAGCATCATGTCAGGGGCACATCTGCCCATATCTGAAAAACTCATCGCCATGATGAAAGAAAAGGGGCTTGATGATATTTTCCTGACCGTGGGAGGGGTTATTCCCTATCAGGATATTCCAAAGCTGAAAGAGATGGGAGTTTCCGAAGTGTTTCCCGGCGGAACCTCTTTTGAGGAGATTACAAAAGGCATGAATCGTCTTTTTTAAATGAAATAGTCAATTCCCATAACAGAGAGGTAAAGCAATGGGTGTAGCAAAATATATCAAGGATGAAAGAGGTTCAATAAAAGAGGTAATCTACCAGTCCGGCATAAAGGTGAAACCGGTCTATGGCCCCCAAGATCTTGAAAAAGCAGGATTTAAATATGAAAAAGACCTGGGCGCCCCGGGCGAATATCCTTTTACCCGCAGCCTTCATCCGCAAAGCTATAGAAGCCGGGCCTGGACCACAAGGCAGTACACGGGATTCGGCACTCCGGAGGAGACCAACGAACGGTTCAAGCTTATGATAGCAAATGGTCAGAACGGCCTGAATGTAGCCTTTGACCTGCCAACCCAGATGGGTTATGACTCAGACCATCCCCTTTCCCAAGGTGAAGTCGGGCGTGTGGGCATGGCCATTGACTCACTTAAAGATTTTGAGACGGCTTTTGCAGGCATTCCTCTGGACAGGATCGGCTCAGGGTTGACCATCAATGCCGTTGCCACCATCATGATGGCAATGTATCAGGCCGTGGCGGAAAAATTCGGATATTCCAAAAATCAGATTTCCACCACACCCCAAAACGATATTTTAAAAGAGATGATCGGCCGGGGTGCCTGGATTTTTCCTGTTGAGCACGGGGTTAGACTTGTGGGCGACTCAATTGAATATGCCGTAAAAGAGCTGCCCAAATCCAATCCTGTGAGCCTGTGCGGATATCACATCCGTGAATCCGGAGCCACACCGGCCCAGGAAATCGCCTATGCATTCGAGATTGCCAAGGCTTATATCGACAATGTCGTCCAAAGGGGCATCAAACCTGAAGATTTTGTGGGACGTTTTTCCTTTAACTTTAATGTGTACGGTAACCTCTGGGAACAGATTGCCAAGTTTCGGGCCGCCAGAAAACTCTGGGCTAAAATGCTTAAAAATGAATATGGTGTTACAGACAAAAAGAAACTTTTTTTAAGAGGACTTTTTGGCGGCGGCGGTTCCGGCCTGACCAAGGAACAGCCGGAAAACAATATCATGAGAGGGGCCTATTATGCTCTTGGTGCAGCCCTGTCCGGTGCCCAGACTACGGCTTTGTGCTCTTTTGATGAAGCATATACCATCCCTACACCGCGCTCAGCGCTTCTTTCACTTCGAACCCTTGAAATGCTAATGGATGAAGTGGGCTTAAGGGATACTGTTGATCCCCTTGCAGGGTCCTATTTTATTGAAACTCTCACCCTTGAAATGGAAGAAAAAATCATAGAGGAGATGAAAGAAGTTCAAAAAATGGGCGGTATGGTAGACTGTATATCAAGCGGCCTTATCCAGAGGAAAATATCAAAACAGGCCTATGAATTTGAAAAAGGACTCCAGTCTGGAGAGTATAAAAAAGTTGGCCTTAATACTCACGCAACAGATGGACAGGCTGAAAAAACCGACGCGGGTGCTGTGGAACTCCATGAATATAACGAAGAATGGGCTACAAAATCCAAGGCCAATTTAAAAGAACTTCGTCGCACCCGAAACGACAGGGATGTAAAAGATAGTCTTAAAGCACTTGAAAAAGCAGCCGGATGCAGTGATAATGTCATGCCCTGTCTTGTTAAATGCTGTCATGCGTATGCCACTGTTGGAGAAATGGCAGGCGTATTCAGAGATACTTTTGGAGAATGGAATGAACCGGATTTTTATTAATTTGAATGGAAACTTCACCCATCCAAATCTGAGTATTGGCTATAAGGAGTTGACATGAAAGAATTTGAATTTAAAAGCTTGTACCATCTTCCAGTGGAATGGTGTTTTCCTTTAAAGTAGCATTAAGGAAAACATCCTGGAACGGGTAATTAATAATTTTTTTAAAACAAATGTAATAATAACTTCATTGGGAGGTTTAATTTGGAACATCCGACATACCGCCTGGGCTGTGACATTGGCGGCACTTTTACTGATTTTGTTCTGGTAAATAATATAACAGGAGAATTTCATACAAATAAATGTCTGACTACTCCTTCAGATCCTTCGGATGCTATTGAACAGGGCATCAGGGAACTTGCACAAATCTTGCCTGGATTTATGGATAATGTTGAAGAAATTATTCACGGAACTACCCTTGTAATCAATGCGATTATCGAAAGAAAAGGTGCCAGAACAGGTCTGATAACGACAAAGGGTTTCAGGGATGTTCTGGAGCTGGGAAGGGAAAAACGCTATGATGCCTATGATATTTTCAGCGAATACCCCGAACCTATCGTACCCCGTTCAGACAGAGCGGAAATCGATGAGCGACTGACTTTTGATGGCAGGATACTTAAGGATGTGGATGAAAAAGAAGTTGTCCATATTCTTGAAAAATTTAAAAAAGACGGGATACAATCCATTGCCGTCTGCTTTATCAACTCCTATGAAAACTCAGTAAATGAAAAAAAGATAAAAAAAATAATTGAAAAACATGCACCGGAACTATTTTTATCCACATCATTTGAAGTCCTTCCGGAAATAAAAGAATATGAACGAACCTGTACTACAGCTGTCAATGCCTATGTAAAGCCCATTACTTTCTGGTATTTAAACAAACTTGTAAAAAGACTTGGAACAATCGGATTTAATGGTAAATTTTTCATCATGCTGTCGTCCGGCGGGATCACTTCTATTGAAACGGCTAAAAACTTTCCTGTCAGGATCATTGAGTCAGGGCCAACTGCAGCTGTTATAGCGTCTCAACATTATGGACAAATGTTTAATATCAAGGATATGTTCTGCTTTGACATGGGGGGTACAACAGCCAAATCATGCCTGATTCAGGATGGCCATGCAGGTCTTGTATCCACCTTTGAAGTCGGTCGTGTACAGCGGTTTCAAAAAGGCAGCGGTCTTCCCATCCAGGTACCTGTTGTGGATCTGATGGAAATTGGCGCAGGCGGCGGTTCTATTGCTAAAATCAGCAGTCTTGGTCTTTTACAGGTCGGTCCTGAAAGCGCTGGTGCTGACCCCGGGCCTGCCTGTTATAAACAAGGTGGAGACAATCCTACAGTAACTGATGCTGACCTTATTCTAGGATATCTTGATCCTGATTTTTTTCTTGGCGGCACTATGAATCTTGATATAGAGCTTTCTAAAAAAGCAATAGAAGAAAAAATTGCCAAACCATTGGGCACAACAATGGTAAAAGCTGCTTTCGGCATCCATGATCTCATCAATGAAACCATGGCTTCTGCAGCTAAAACCCATATTGCGGAAAAGGGAGGTAATCCCAACATCGTTACTGTTTCGGCCTTTGGTGGCGCAGGACCGGTTCATACCTATGGACTTGCAAAAAAAATCGGCGCGAGTGCCATTTTAGTTCCCCCTCTTGCAGGGGTTGGATCGGCACTGGGGTTTTTTACAGCCCCTGTTGCATTTGATCTTTCAAGAAGCCACAGGAAAGTACTTGATGAAGCAGATTTTAAAGAGGTCGAACATCTTTTTAATGAGCTTGAACATGAGAGTGCAAAAATTCTGGAAGGCGCCCAGAGCGGTGATGAGATTATATTTGAAAGAACTCTGTTAATGCGCTTTGTAGGTCAGGGTGCGGAAATCGATCTTAACGTCAACAATAAGGATTTTCAAAAATTTTCAAAAGATGAAATCAGATCCATGTTTGATGAAGAGTATAAACGGCTTTACGGCAGGACCAGTGCCGAATCACCCGTGGAATTTGTAACCTTCAAGGTACGGGCAAGCCTTCCTAAAAAACCGTTTACCATCTCAAAACTGTCAAATCAAAACCGTGATATTCAAACCTGTATCAAGGGTCAACGACCGGCATTTTCCGTCATTAAAAAAAACTATCTTCCATTTACCGTTTATGACCGGTCCAAGCTGTTTGCCAATGCCGAGTTTGAGGGGCCCGCCATTATTGAGGAACGTGAATCCACAATTGTCATTGGGGAGGATGCAAAAGCCCGGGTGGATGAATTCGGTTTTATTTGGATCCAATTAGCACAATCAGGCGGGCCGGATAAGCCGGGAGGGGATAAATAATGAATAAAAATAAATGTAAATTCGACCCGATTACCCTGGAAATTTTATGGAAAAGGCTTGTTTCCATTGTAGATGAATCTGACGCATCTGTTATCAGAACCGCCTTTTCAAGTCTTTTGCGGGATGCCCACGACTATACCTGCATGTTTACAGACAGCCGTGGGCAGGAGCTTGTTCAAGGAACATTATGTACCCCGGGCATGGCCGGTGCCATGGCTCTTGGTATGAAAAAAATTGTCAACTCCATTCCCCTTGAAGACTATAATGACGGGGATGTGTTTATTATCAATGATCCCTGGCTTCTGGCCGGACATTTGAATGATGTCTGCGTATGGAGTCCTATCTTTTTCAAGGGCAGACCCGTTGCATTTACTGCATGCATATTCCATCACACGGATATCGGCGGAAGAACAGCTTCGGACAACCGGGATGTCTATGCAGAAGGCCTTTATATCCCTTTGACCAAACTTTATGATGCAGGAAAGCTCAACAAGGGGCTGGTGAACATGATCCGCTGGAATGTCAGGACGGCCACAGAATTTGACGGGGACATCCGTTCCCAGGTGGCAGCCAATCATGTCTGTTCCCAGAAAATTATAGAAATGATGGAAGATGAAGGGCTTTCTACCCTTGATGATCTTGCCGATGAAATCATCGATAGAACGGAGATCAGCATGCGGGCAGCCATTGAAAAAATTAAGGATGGTACCTATGCCCATGAGGGAATTATCGAGGGAGCTGGAAGTAAACCCGATATTCCCATCAAACTGAGTGTTAAAGTGGATGGATCCAAAATTCATGTTGATTTTGACGGTACATCCAAACAGGTTGATTGGGGTGTGAATGTGGTTTATAATTTTACATATGCATATGTGTTCATGGCCATTAAATCCGCTTTTGACCCCGGCGTACCCATTAATGAGGGTGCGATTCGCCCCATAACAATGACAGCGCCAAAAGGGTCTATTGTTAATTGTAAATTCCCGGCAGCAGTGGCCGCAAGGATGGTTGTGGGCCATTTCATGACAGAGATGGTTTTTAAAGCGCTTGCCAAGGCTGCTCCCGATAATATTATTGCAGGTTCCGGCGGAACCCCTGCCCAGACCAATATCTTTCATGGCTCCTTTGCAAATGGCAAGCCATGGCATACCATGATTATCCGTGGCGGCGGAATGGGAGCTTCTTCAAAATTTGACGGCCATCACTGTGCAATTTTCCCGGCTAACGGGGCTAACACACCCGTTGAAATTCTTGAAAGTGATACCACCATGATTGTTGAATCAAGAGGTCTTGTTCAAGACTCAGGAGGACCTGGAAAACAACGTGGCGGCATTGGCAGACAGATGATTATCCGTTCGCCTGAGGACGGTGAAAACTCTCCTGGAACAACTTCCATTGCCGTACAGGCAGGACGGTATATTTATCCGCCCGAGGGCATATTCGGCGGTAAAGACGGTTCACTAGCACAATACCTTAAAAATGGTGAGAATGCAGATCCAAGCGGCCTCACATTCATGGAACCAGGAGACAGGGTCTCATTTGTCAGCGCCGGCGGCGGCGGATATGGAGACCCTTTTGAACGGGAAGCCAAAGCCGTAGAGCGGGATGTACAATACGGGTATGTCAGTATTGAAAAAGCAAAAAAAGATTACGGGGTTATTATTGATCCGGTCTCTCTTAAAGTTGACCTTGATGCAACCAAAACACTGCGGGAGGAAAAATAAAATGGAAAAAGCCTTTATGCCCCGGTTCGAAAACAGGGAACAGCTTTTTGATAATCAGCTTGAAGGACTTAAGTGGACTGTTAGCCATGTCTTTAATGGATCTGCCTTTTACAGGAAAAATTTCGTGGCCTCCGGAGTTATGCCCGAGGATATAAAGTGCCTGGACGATATTTCAAAGCTGCCGTTTACAATGGGGAAAGATCTTAAGGACGGATATCCCTTACCCCTTTTGTCTGTACCCCAAAAAGATGTGGTCCGTGTCCATGCCTCCTCGGGCACCACGGGAAAACGAAAAATTCTTTCCTATACCCAGACAGATCTGGACATTTGGTTTGACATGTTTGCAAGATGTTATGAAATGGCGGGTCTTACAAAGGAGGACAGGGTTCAGATCGCTGTGGGTTACGGAGTCTGGACAGCAGGTATGGGATTTCAACTGGGATGTGAGCGCTTTGGCGCCATGGCCATTCCCGTGGGCCCGGGAAATATTGACATGCAGTGCCAATTCCTTTTGGACATGCAGTCAACTGTTTTATGCTGCACTGCATCCATGGCGCTTCTCATGGCCGAAGAAGTTAATAAGCGGGGTATTAAGGATAAAATTAATTTAAAAAAAATCATCATGGGATCGGAACGTTGCAGTGCTGCCATGCATACAAAAATAAAAGATCTTTTAGGTCTTGAAGACATGTTTGATATTACAGGCATGACCGAACTTTACGGTCCTGGAATGGGACTTGACTGCCCTAAGCACGAAGGAATCCACTATTGGGCAGACAAATATATCCTTGAAATTTTAAACCCTGATACGCTTAAACCCGTTGAAGACGGTGAAGTAGGCGAAATGGTGGTCACAACCCTGAACAAAGAGGCATCACCTCTTGTACGGTATAGGACAAGAGATCTGACTCGCAAAATCAGCACCCCTTGTTCCTGCGGAAATATTCTCCCCCTGCATGACAGAATAATGGGCCGTTCCGATGATATGATCATCTTAAGAGGGGTGAATATCTATCCGGGACAGATTGATGAAATTTTGTCTTCCATTTCTGATGTGGGAAGCGAATACCAGTTGCATCTTGAAAGAAAGGATGATGGAAAGGATTATATGACCATCAAGGTGGAAGCAAGCACGGAAGTTGATTCAACAGATATAGAAAATATAAAATTAAAAATCATAAAAACGATACAGTCAAAGATAATGGTCAGCTGTAATGCACAGATCTGTGCCTATGGTGAACTTCCCAGGGTTGCAGGCAAGACCCGGCGCATCTTTGATAATAGAGAGTAATGAAAGGAAACTATATGAAACCCTTTAAGTATTTATCCCCCACAACAGTTGAAAAGGCTATCTCCTATTATGGTGAGCACAGTGAGACTGCCAAGTTTATCGCCGGGGGTACAGATGTAATTGTTAAGGTTAAAGAAGGCTGGATGGAACCAGACTATCTGATTTCTCTTAAAAAAATAGAAGAAATGGGTGAGCTGCATAAAAATGAAGCTACGGGTGAACTGTCCATTGGAGCCCTTGTCACCCATGCAACCCTTGAAAAATCTTTGATGATTCAAAATGAGTATCCAATTATTTATGATGCCGTCTCCAATATAGGATCCTTGCAGGTCAGAAATGTTGGTACAATTGGTGGTAACCTGATCAATGCAGTACCGTCTGCAGACGGTGCGATTCCCTTAATCGCCCTTGATGGTGTGGCTCTGCTTCATGGTCCTTCTGGGGAACGATCCGCACAGGTGAAAGACCTTTTTATTGCGCCATATAAAACTATTTTAAAATCCGGGGAAATATTAAAAAAGATCACGATTCCGACCCAGGCACCCAATACTGGAAGCGCATATATTAAATTCGGCCGCAGGGCGGCCATGGAACTGCCCCTCATCGGTATCGGGGTTCTATTAACCCTGGAAGATGACATGGAAACCTGTTCAAAGGCAAGGATCTGCCTGGGGGTTGCAGCACCTACCCCCATGCGCGCCTTTGATGCAGAAAAACTTCTGATCGGGAAAAAAATCAACAAAGAAATCCTGATTGAAGCCGGTAATATTGCCGCTGATGAATCCAAAGTCAGAAACAGTATCAGAGGAAAAGCATGGCACAGAAAAGAAATGATCCGGGTCCATGTAAAAAGGATGGGTCTTAAATGCTTAGAAATAATTAAAAATAACAGTTAGGAGAAATATTACCCATGGCAACAAACATATCTTTTTTATTAAATGGTGACAAAATCTCTTACGAGATCAAAGACCATTGGACCCTTTTACACCTTTTAAGGGAAGAAATGGGGCTGATTGGAACAAAAGAGGGATGCGGCAATGGTGAATGCGGTGCCTGCACTGTTATTGTGGACAAACTTGCTATTAATTCCTGCCTGTATCTGGCTATTGATGCAGATGAAAAGATCATTGAAACCATTGAAGGCCTGGCCTCAACGGATGGGACATTACATCCTCTGCAGCAGTCTTTCGTGGACAACGGAGGTATCCAGTGCGGATTCTGCTCCCCTGGCATGATAATGTCTTCCAAGGCTTTGCTGGATGAAAATCCCAAGGCCGGGCATGAAGAGATAAAACATGCCCTTGCAGGAAATATCTGCAGGTGTACAGGATACGTTCAGATCCTTGACTCTGTTGAAGCTGCAAGGGATAAGGGAGGACAAAATGAGTAATTTAAACCCCGATACAAACCGCGAATTCGATGTTATTGGAAAAAGAATCCCGAAACTGGATGCTGCCCAGAAAGCCATGGGCAGAGCCGAGTATATCCAGGATATTAAGTTGCCGGGTATGCTCTTTGGGAAAATCCTTTACTGCAAATATGCCCATGCAAGTATTGTTAAAATAGATACATCAAAAGCCAGGGCTTTGGCAGGGGTCCATGCAGTTCTCACAGGCCAGGATGTTCCCAAAAAAATGAAAATGGGATTTTACAAGGACAATCCGCCCATAAAAAAAGGTAAGGTATGTTCCTTCAGGGATGAAGTGGCTGCTGTGGCTGCCATAAGTCCTGAAATTGCTAAAAAAGCCCTGGATCTTATTGAAATTGAATATGAAGAACTCCCGGGTATTTTTGACCCTGAAAAAGCCATGGAAAAGGATTCTCCCCTGGTTCATGAATATCATAAATCAAATGTACTCAAACTGCCATGGAAACTTCATTATGGAGATGTTGAAAAAGCAGAAAAAGAATCTGATTTTGTTGTGGAAGAAAAATTTACCACCCAGTGGGTTACCCATTGCTGCCTTGGCACAAGCGGAGCTATTGCCCTGTTTGATTCCAACGACAATCTGACCATTCACACCAATACCCAGATTCCCTCCCTTGCCCAGAAGGATTTTTTAGAATCCTTAAAAGCCATGGGGCTTGAAAACAAAAGAGTCAGGGTCATTAAACCCATTATTGGCGGTGGATTCGGCTCAAAGCTTGACACTTATGCCTATGAGCATATTGCTATTCTTTTGGCTTATGCCTGCAGAAAACCTGTTAAAATTATGTTTGATCGTGTTGAGGAGTTCAAGGCCACTTCAACAAGACAGCCCACTGTAATTTATATTAAACAGGGATGCGATAAGAATGGAAAACTGACCTTCAGGGATATGAGAATGATTCTGGACAACGGGGCATATACTTCATGGGGTGCAACAACCCCATCCGTCATGATGATGCCCATCACCTCTCTTTACCGTGTGGATAATGTAAAATATAATGCCAAATGTGTTTATACCAATAACACCTATTCCCAGGCCATGCGAGGATATGGAAACCCCCAGGCAACATTTGCCATTGAATCCACACTGGACATGCTGGCTCAAAAAGCCGGAATTGACAGAGTTGAAATCAGACGGCTTAACCGGAACCAGCCCGGGGATGTAACCCCACAGGGTTTCAAAATAAGTTCATGCGGGCTTTCCGAATGTATTGATGAAGTTGAAAAAGAACTCACAATAGACGGTCCAAAAGAAAAAGGCATTGGAACGGGGATTGCTTCTTTAATCCATGTTGGAGGTGGCGCCCGCATATATAAATCCGACGGCTGCGGCGCTATTTTAAAAATGGATGATTATGGCAAGGTGGATATCTTCACCGGCGGAACAGACATGGGCCAGGGTCTTGATAATATTACAGCCCAGATTGTGGCCGAGGAACTGGGACTTTTTGTTGAAGATATAAATGTGGTGCATTCTGATACTGATGTCTGCCCATGGGACGTGGGTGCCCATGCCAGCCGGAGTACCTTTGTGGCTGGAAATGCAGCTTTGGGAGCTGCTAAAAAAGTAAAAGAAACCATATTGGAATACGGGTCAAAACTTCTGGATGCAGACCCGAAGAACCTTGTTTTAAAAGATAGAACTATCTTTGTCTTGGATGATCCAGAAAAAAGTATGCCCATTGATAAATTATTGAGAAAAGCACATTTTTCACCCCAGGGCAAAATGCTCATGGCAGATTTTTTCTATGACCCGGATAATGAAAACATGGGCAAAGAATTCAAGGGTAATATGTCTGTGACTTATGCTTTTGGTGCCCATGGCGTCAAGGTCAAGGTGGATGAAGAGACCGGCAAAGTTAAGGTCCTTGATTATGTGGCAGCCCATGATGTGGGTCGTGCCATCAATCCTCTGCTTCTTGAAGGTCAGGTTTATGGCGGCGTGGTCATGGGACTCGGGTATGCATTGACGGAAGAAGTTGTGACAAAAGACGGACAGAACATGAATGCCAATTTCAGGGACTACAAGTTATTTACAGCAAAAGATGCCATAAGAATCAAAGCACCTGTTGTTGAAACATATGATGAATATGGCCCTTTTGGTGCCAAAGGAATTGGGGAGCCCGGATGTGTTCCCACAGCTCCCGCCATTGCAAATGCGATTTATGATGCAGTGGGTGTTAGAATTTTTGATCTTCCCATTACACCTGAAAAAGTGCTGGCTGCTTTAAAGGAGAAAAAAAGTGCGACTACCAAAATTTAATTATTTAGGACCCAAAACCCTTGATGAGGCTCTTGATCTTTTAGACACATACAAGGATGATGCAAAAATTCTTGCAGGGGGTACAGATCTTCTGGTGAGGATGAAAAAGGGACTCTTAAAACCAAAAGTTCTTATCAGCCTCAAGGCATTGAATGAGTTATCCTATATTAAAAAACAGAGTGGATTTATTAAAATTGGAGCCAGAACGCCCCTGGCAGATATTATTGACTCTGATCTGATTCAAAAAGAGGCAAAAGCCCTGTTCCAGGCATGTAAAAAAATAGGCGCTATAAGCATACAGCATTTCAGGGGAACCATTGGGGGAAATATTCTCCAGGACAATCGGTGCCATCATTACAATCAGTCGGATTTCCATAGGTCAGGCCGGCAGGCCTGCCACAAGGATGGAGGAAAAATCTGTTATGCCAGAGAAGAAGCTGATCGATGCAATTCCACCTGCCAGTCAGACGGTGCAACCGCCCTTATGGCACTGGGTGCAGACATCACCCTGGTAAGCAAAAGTAATGAAAGAACCATTGATCTTGCAGACTTTTATACCACTGACGGCATAATGCCCCACGCATGTGAATCCAATGAACTTCTAAAGGAAATCATCATACCTGTTTTTGGCGCCCATAGTTCCTATCAGAGACTTGCCTACAGATCTGCCATTGATTACCCAATTGTCTGTGCAGGAGTTCTTTTAAAGCCATCCTTGAAAAATGAAATAGCAGAGGCAAGGATCGTTGTTGGTGCAATGGGCAGATCGCCGCTCTTTCTTGCCCAGATTTCATCTTCTTTAAAGGGGAAAAAGCTTAACGATACCATTGCTTTCAAAAAAGCCGCAGACGCTTCAATGGATAGCAGTGCAACTTTTGCTGTTCACAATGTAGGCGCAACTCTTGAATACAGGTGCTCCATGGTATCCCAAATGGTATTTCAGGCACTTGAGCAGACTGCTGAAACAATAAAAGCATAAGAAAAAATATTGGAGTATTTATAAAATGGAAAAAATCCAGATCACCTTGAATATTAATGATAAATCCTGTGAGGTCATGGTCTATGAAAATGATACCCTTCTGGAAGTATTGCGGGACAAGCTTGATCTGACCGGATCAAAAGAGAGCTGTGGTGAAGGTGCCTGCGGCTCCTGCACTGTTCATATGGATGGCAAACCTGTTAGATCATGTCTGACCCTTGCCATGGAAGCCCAGGGGGTAAAAATCACCACGGTGGAGGGTTTAGCCAATGGGGATGAATTATCTGATCTTCAGCAATCCTTTATTGACCATGGGGCTGTCCAGTGCGGATTCTGTACCCCGGGCATGCTCATGTCAGCCGATGCACTGCTTAAAGAAAATCCCAGGCCCGATGATAAAACCATTCGAAAAGCCCTTGCAGGAAATATCTGCCGATGCACTGGATATACAAAGATTGTAGAGGCCGTGGCCCATGCGGGTAATCCAAAAGACCATTGCCTGGATTGTAAAAGCGCCAAGTAAACCAAAGGAGTAAAAGATGTCTGATTACACCATCATCGGAAAACGGATGCCCAGGGTTGATTCCAGGGCCAAGGTAATGGGAAAGGCAAAATTTACAGCCGACCTGAAACTACCTGGCATGCTGGTGGGAAAAATAAAACGCAGCCCATACGCCCATGCCAAAATTCTAAATATTAATACCTCAAAAGCCATGGCACTGCCCGGTGTAAAGGCGGTTGTCACAGGTAAAGATACCGAAGGCATTAAATGGGGGGTCTTTGCCTATACCCGGGACCAGGAATTTATTCAAACCCAAAAAGTCAGATACATAGGAGATGAGGTGGCAGGGGTTGCTGCTGTTGATGAAGAGACTGCTATAAAAGCACTTGATTTAATCGAAGTTACATATGAAGAACTGCCGGCAGTATTTGACCCCATGGCAGCCATGGCTTCACAAACAGAACTCATCCATGAGGATTTTCCCGACAATATAAACATACATGTTAATATTGATACCGGACATGTGGATGAAAATTTTAAAAAAGCCCACTATATAAGGGAAGATACCTTTGTGGCATCTGAAGAATCATATTTCCAGGCTGAACCCTATGCTATTGCTGCAAGGTTTGACCATGAAGACTGCCTGGAAGTCTGGATGCCCAATGGCGGACCTCATATGAAAGCCAAACCCCTCTCCAATGCATTCAAAATTCCCCTTCATAAGGTAAAGGTCAGAAAAATCGCCATTGGCGGTGCATTTGGGGGACGATCAGAGATATGCCCTGTGGACTATATTTGTGCCCTTCTGGCGAAGAAAACCAAACAGCCTGTAAAAATCGAATTCACAAGAGAAGAAAACACCATTGCCACCCGACAGGGACATTCCATGATCACCACACATAAAACCGGTGTGGACAAGGACGGAAGGGTCCTGGCAAGGGAAACCACATGCTATATGGACGGGGGTGCATATTCAAGCACGGGGCCCATTGCAACAAGTGTCCCTTTTCTTTCAATGGAACAGGCGTATCGAATGGGAAGTGTTCGCTACAACGGATATAGAATTTATACCAATAAGCCAATCAGGGGCATGATAAGAACCCACGGACGCGGATTTGCCTGTGGGCTTGATACCCAGCTGGACATGATTGCAGAAAACCTTGGCATTGATCCTGTGGAAATAAGATTGAAAAATTCCAGACAATCGGGTGAATATACCAGTACTAAATCCTATGTGGATTCATGCGCCATGGATGAAACCATTTTAAAAGCTGTTGAAAAATCCGGGTTCAAGGAAAAATGGGGGAAACTGCCACCATTCCATGGTATCGGTATCGGTACCAATTCAGTTCAGACAGGCTTTCCCATGGGGATTCGCGGAGGTTCCCAATCCTTTATTAAATTCAACGAGGATGGAGAAGCAACCGTCATGTCAGGCGTTGTGGACAACGGCCAGGGTAATGACAATATGCTGGTCCAGATTGCTGCTGAAGAGCTGGGCCTTTTACCCGAAGATATACACCTGGTTTCAGCTGACACGGAAACCACATCTTCAGATCCGGGCTCCTATTCCCAGGTCTCAACCTTTGTAGGCGGCCAGGCTGTAAAAAATGCCGCAGCAAACTGCAGGGAAAAACTTTTCAAGGTTGCTTCCAAAATATTAAAAGTAGCGCCGGAAACCCTTGCGGCTGCAAACCGCATGATTTTTGTCAAAAATGACCCTGAAAAATCCATCCCCATTAGAAAAGTGGTACGTATCAGTCTTTTAAACTTTACGTCCGTCAATGCCGAAGGGGGATACTGGCCCAGGGTGGACATGAAACGCGAATGGGTATCCAACCCATATGGACAAATGTGTGAAGCTTTTTCTTTTGGTACCACCATTGTTGAGGTCAAGGTGGATCCCGACACAGGACAGGTTGAGGTGATGGAGGTAACAGCTGCCCAGGATGTTGGATATGCCCTGAACCCCCTTGTTTTAGAGGGTCAGTTTGAGGGCTCCATTGCAATGGGTGGTCAGGGTGGTATGCTGACAGAATATCATGAGTGGAAGGATGGCAGGTGCATCAACACCACAATGCTGGATTATAAACTGCCACTGGCCTGTGACATGCCTCCAAAAATAAATAATATCATCGTGGAATCAATTGATCCAAAAGGACCATACGGAGCAAAGGAAGCCGGTATGTCCATTGCCATGTCTGCAGCACAGGGGTACAGTTCCGCAGTCAGTAATGCAATCGGTGTTTACATGGACTCTTTCCCTTTAACCCCGGATAAGATACTTGCTGCAATTAAAGAAAAAAAACAATGATGATAAACATCTGAAGTTAAAGGGAAAGGATTATGCCGGAGAAGATAAAAGACCTTATTATTGCTGTCAAAGGTGCCGGAGAAATGGCTACGGGTACTGCCTGCCGCCTTTTTCAATCCAATTTTAAAAATATATTCATGATGGAAACACAAAGCCCCATGGCCGTCAGAAGGCAGGTTTCTTTTAGCGAGGCAGTCTATGATGGTAAAATTATCGTGGAAGGTGTTCAAGCAAAAAAGGCCTTGAAAACAGATGAATTCCAGACTATCTGGGAAAGCGACAGCATCCCTGTTATTATTGATCCGGATTGGAAATCCATTAAAGAGATCAAGCCCCATGTGGTGATAGATGCCATTATTGCTAAAAAAAATCTGGGGACAAATCTTTTAGAAGCATCTTTAGTAATAGGACTTGGTCCTGGATTTGAGGCCGGCAAAGATGTGCACATGGCCATAGAAACCAACAGGGGCCATAATCTTGGAAGAGTTATTTTAAAAGGATGTCCCCAAAAAGATACGGGTATCCCGGGAAATACAGGCGGATATACTTATGAAAGGGTGCTAAGGGCACCATGCGCCGGAATATTCCATTCCGTTTTAGATATCGGCACAATCGTCAAAAAAGAACAAATTGTCGGGTATGTTGACAAAACTCCCGTTAAAGTGATGATTGACGGAATTATACGCGGACAGATCAGAAACAACACCATGGTAGCTGATAAATTGAAAATCGGAGACATTGAGCCCAGGGGGAATAAGGAATATTGCAGAACGATTTCTGAAAAAGCGCGTGCCATTGGAGGCAGTGTGCTTGAAACAATTTTAAGAAAATACAATAATTGACCAGATCATACAGAATAAAAAAATAATATACTTACAGGAGGGAAAACATGCGTGCATTAATCATAGGAGGAGTTGGCGGTATGGGTCAGGGAGTGGCAAGGGATTTGATAAAACAAAAACAGGTGGAAGCGGTTATTTTAGCTGATCTGTACCCAGACCCTGAAAGACTGTCAACAAAATTACGTGAGAATAAAAAAACAAGCCTTATAAAAATGGATGTCAATGACCATGACTTAATGGTTAAGGCATTCAAGGATGTCAATGTGGTTATCAACACGGCCGGACCATTTTATAAGACTGCTGTGCCCGTGGCCAAAGCAGCAGTTGAGGCAAAGGTAAACTATATTGATATCTGTGACGACTATGAAGGGACCGAAATTCTTTTTAATTCAGATATTGATTATATGGCAAAAAAAGCAGGTATAACTGTCCTTACAGGCATGGGCTCTGATCCGGGCACCAACAATATCCTGGTAAAGTGGTATGCAGACCGTATGGACAAAGTTGATGAAATATATCTTTACTGGGTGGTAAGTATTGCTGAACTTGCAGGTGCTGCATGGGACCACAGTCTTCATATGACACTTGGAAAAATTCCCCAGTATATTGATGGAAAACTGGTCTATGTCGAAGGCGGGACCGAAGAAGTCGCAGAACAATTTCTTGAGCCCCTTGGCACCTGCCATGTCCGATATGTGGGACATCCCCAGCCCCTGACGCTGCCAAGATACATCAAAGGGGTTAAAAACGTGATCATCAAGGGAGCCCTTATCCCCTTATGGGTGGACGAACTGATACAAGAGCAAAAAAAGACAGGTCTTTTAGGGTCTGAACCCATTGATATTAAAGGAACCAAGGTAAGCCCATATGACATGGCGCTAAAACTATGGGAAACTATTCCAGAGGGAAGAGATAATGGTCCCCAGTCTTCCGGACTTAAAGTCATTGTAAAAGGGCAAAAAGACGGTAAAAAAATTACATACACAGCTGATATGGTGGGAAGGATGGCACCGGGAACAGGACTTCCTGCCTCAATCGCATCTCTTATGATGGATGCAGGTGATGTTACTATAAAAGGCGTTGTGGCCCCGGAAGGCTGCATTGATCCGGATAAATTCCTTGGCGCATTCTTAAAAAGAGGGGCAAGGATTCATCAGACCCAAAAAATTTCATCCATGTTTGAAACCGACCGACTGGAAAAGGACAAATAAATCAGGAGGCCTTCCATGAAAAAAACCAAAAAACTAAATATCACTAAAAGCCGGGAATTGTTTGAACAAGCATTAACACTTATCCCCGGAGGAGTTCTTGGTGCCAGAAAGCCGGGCGATTTTATTAATGGGGAATACCCTATTTTTCTTGATACGGGTAAAGGCTGCCGTTTGATTGATGTTGATGGCAATGAATTTGTTGATTTTCTCTGTGGTTACGGCCCCATCATCCTTGGATATTGTGAAAAAGAAGTGGATGAAGCAGTTTACAAACAAATAAAAGAAAAAGGATTTTGTTTCAGCCTGACTCAGAAATTTCAGAATGAGCTTGCTAAAAAATTGACACAGATTGTACCCTCTTCTGAAATGAGCATTTTTTTAAAAACAGGTTCTGATGCTACTTCAGCCAGCATCCGTATTGCACGGGCCCACACAAAAAAACTTAAGGTAATGCGATGCGGCTACCATGGCTGGCATGACTGGTGTGTTGAGATGAAAGGAGGAATCCCTTCAAAATTCTATGAAGATGTTTTTGAATTTCAATACAACAACCTTGAACAACTGGAAGAGCTTATGGCAACCCATGGAGGTGAAACCGCCGCCATTATCATGACCCCTTTCGGCCACCCCAACCATCAAAAAATGCAGGAGCCAAACCCTGGTTTCCTTGAAGGGGCCAGACAAATTGCAGACAAGTATGGAGCAGTACTTATCTATGATGAGATTCGTACAGGTTTCAGACTTTCAATGGGCGGTGCTCAGAAACTTTACGGTGTTACCCCGGATTTGACAGTTTTAGGCAAGGCCATGGCCAACGGATATCCCATCTCTGTTGTAACCGGCAAAAAAGATATAATGATGGCAGCTGAAAGCAAGTTGTTCATTTCTTCAACATTTTTCCCCAACAGCGAGGCTTTTGTTGCTGCACTTAAAACCATTGAAATCCTTGAACGGGATGATGTGCTTGAAGATATATGGGAAAAGGGGAAAATGCTGATGAAAGGCATCCAGGCATTAATAGACAAATATGATATAGGTGCTGAGCTGACGGGCGTGGCTCCAATGTTCTACATCACTTTTAAAAAAGATGATACAGGCGCATACAAAGGCAAACGAAAGGATTTTTACACCCAGCTTATCCGGAAAGGATTCTTTTTCACTCCTTTTCACCATGCCTATATCAGTTACAGACATACCAAGGCTGACCTGGATCTCACCCTGAACGCCATAAACGAATCTTTAACTTTCATCAAAGCCAAGTATCAATAGGATATCACCGTCTGCCCTGATCCGCAGGGCAGACGGTACAGGGCCAACGCATGTAAACAATATTTGGTTAGTATCCTCAACAAGGATTGTAATTATTGGCAAAGCAGCTAGTTCAGGACAGGTTGCCTTGGATGAGCATTTTGGGACGTAAGGAAACTATATGCTATTGCCCTTATGGAAATTTGTAATAAAAAAGTAATACCTGAAATATTGAGTGTCATCCTGAGCAGACCCGAAAGGCATGATTCCATGCAGACCTTAAAAATTCTTCCCGGGTCCCGTACAATCCCATAGATCTTGACAATATACTTTTCTTAATCTATTTAAGTTGCTGGCTGGAATAATGAACCTGAAATTGTAAAATTTATATGAAATATACTCTATTAAACACAACTGAAGGCAGACTTTTGTTAAGCGGTATTTTTTTAAGCCTTCTGCTCATTATTTTTATCGGATTTACCGGTATCACTGAAATTCAAACAGCAAAAATCCTTGCCCTTGTCTTTTTTGCCCATACTTTTGGTGGACGGGCTGCCGGCATTGGTCTTTGCATTATCAACGGCTTTGGTGCCTTTTCCACCATTGCATATAATTTTTATATTGAAGTTCTCATCGTTTGTTTCACTTATTCCGGTTTTGTTTTGAGCACCACCAATTATCTTAAAATTCAATGGTTAAAAAAATTAATGGACCGGCTATCCCAAAAAGCCCTTACCCAAAAAGAAAAAATAAAACCCCTGGGATGGATTGGCATTTTTTTCTTTGTCATGGCACCTCTTCCTGTGACCGGACCTGTGGTTGGATCCATCATCGGATACATGCTCCGATTAAGCCTGTTCAGAAATTTTTCCGCCACTTTTCTAGGCACCTTTTCCGCAATCATTATCTGGTTTTACTGCTTTGATTTTCTAGAGCAACGCTATCACATGATCCAGTATCTTTTTGGCGCCATTGTTATTATTGTATTGATTCCCCATGTGAAAAAAATAAAAAAATTCATTTTTAATCACACTGATACAAAAAAAAATAAATAATAAAACCATCCGATAAAACTATTTTTTCAGAATGACAAACTAAAAGATTGTCAATGGATTTTCTATATATAGGCCTTATTATTCATAGGCATTTTCAAGAATATTAAGATAATCTTCCTGTCCAAGCTTTCTTGGATTTGAAGGTGTGGAATTATTTTCAAATGACATTTTGGAAATCCTATCAAATTGTTCTTTTCCAATGTTTAAGTCCCTGAATAAAGGAATTCCAAGCCTTTTTGATAATTTTTTTATATTCTGGATAAAAAATTCGGCCGCAGTCATGTCGTCTGCTTCATCAATCCCGGTCTGTCTTGCCAGTGTTGCCATTTTAACAAAGCAGTCCGGCAGGTTATAGGAAAGTACATGGGGCAGAAAGATTGAATTTGCCACGCCATGGGGAATGTCATATAATGCCCCGATGGATTCGGAAATACAATGGACGGCCGTTACATCGGAATTACCAAAGGCAAATCCTGCAATGGTTGAGCCAAACATTAAATTTTCACGCTCTGTATGGTGGTTTTCAATATCATCATATGCTCCTTCTATAGCGCCTAATATTAATTTAACGGCCTTTACTGCATGATTGTCCGTAATAAAGGTGGCAGGCTTTGAAAGATAGGCTTCAACTGCGTGGGTCAAGGCATCAAGGCCTGTGGATGCGATAATTGATGAAGGAAGGGTTTTAATTAAATCCGGATCCACAATGGAAACAGCCGGATACATTTTAGGGCCCTTGATGCTCATTTTAAATTTTCTGTTCACATCTGTAATCACTGAAACCCATGTAACTTCACTTCCAGTACCGCAGGTTGTGGGAATAGCAAGAAACGGCAGAGGGTCGTTCTTATATTTCTCTTTTCCTTCATAATCTTCAATATTGCCATGGTTTGTAGCAAGCAGGGATAGGGCCTTTCCTGCATCAAGGGGGCTTCCCCCTCCAAATCCTATTACCAGGTCAGGTTTCATTCGACGTATTTTTTCTGCTATTTTATTGATGGTATCGGATTTAGGATTTGCCTCAATCCCATCAAACATTTTGATACAAGGAAATTGTTTTAATACATTGTCCAGTAATCCGGATTGAACAATTCCTTTATCCGTAATAAGAACTGGATTCTTTACTTTCAGATATTCATCAACAATTAATCTAAGATTGTTAATTTCTCCTGATCCGAAATACAACCTGGCCGGCATATGAAAAAGCATATTAATGATCTCCTATTATAATTTTTTGTAATTATTTAAGCTCTTGCGCTTGAACCCGCCCTGTCAGATGGATATTTGTTTCGAGGCTATTCGCTTAACCTCCTGTAAATATCCATCAGACAGGGCTTTGGTGATAATTTTTTTAATGGGCTGAACAATTACATTTTTTTTTACTTTTGCATTAGAACAAATTTGATTGAATGTCGAGCTTTTTTCTTGTTTGAATTTCAGGAATAAAAATAATCCCCGTTTATGATTATTCTTTTTGAAAACCTCACTGATTTTTTATGCAGGGCCAACGCATGTAACTTTCTTATGATTACTCCATACCCGTTCAGGTCAGTTCACCTTTTCTTCGCTGGATGGGACATGTTGACATACTCTATGTCGGGCTACACTTGTGGCGGAAAAACTCGTTTCACTCAGACAGTTCCCGCCACTTAACGTTACACCCGACAGAGCCTGTAGCAACAGACCCCAAAATGCTCATCCAAGGCAACCTGACCTGAACTAGTTACTTTGCCAATAATTACAATCCTTGTTGAGGATACTAACCAAATATTATTTACATGTGATTGCCCTGCACTGATTTTTTATGAAACTGGAATTGATCATTTTTATTTTACCTGGTAAATAGTAAAAATCGCAAATGAAAGGGGAAATTATGAAGATTAAAATCAATTATTGTTCAGTCTGAAACTATGAACCAAGAGCTGCCGGTCTGGCAGATACCCTAAAAAAAGAGTTTGGCATAATATCTGAATTGATTGTCGGTTCAAATGGGGTGTATGAAGTGATTATGGATGGAAAAACTATTTTTTCAAAAAATCAGGCCAAACGATTCCCGGATGATGATGAAATCATTAACCTGATACATAGTGAAACTTAAAAAGGCTGCTTTTGTTGAAAGCAGCCTTTATAAGAAAAGGAAAAAAAGATGAAAAAATTAATATTTGTTATACGATATATCAATAAAGCAATTGGCGTGCCAAGTTTGATTATTTATTAAATAATATCATAACATACTCATTTTACTCAATTTTCTCAAATGTTTTTTTCATATTTTTTATTTTCCGAATTTTTCATTGGTTTTTTATGACCATTTATTCAATAAAAGTTCAAATATTTAAACTTTAAAATCAGTCAAATCAAGTCTAAATATATAAGATACTGAAATTAAAGAATAAAAATTAAATACTGATAAGTTTAAAAAATTAAACTTACAGGAACCAGACATCGCCATAATAGCCTGTAAGCTTAATTCTCAAATCTTTAGTGTCTGACCGAAAACCTGAAAATTTTGGAAGCATAGGCTCCTTTGCGAACTTAGGGCTCACTCAAAAATAACATTTTGTGAGCCGATTCATCCTGTCCGACAGCGTTGTTAAAACACGGTATATGCTTGGCAGTAATCAGGAAAATTGGCTGTTTTCGATCAGGCACTACTTAATATTTATAATGACCAGTCTTATAAGGGCCGTTGACAGGAATCCCTAAATACTCGGACTGCTCTTGTGTCAGCTGTGTCAGATTGACGGAAAGATTTTTCAGATGAAGCCTTGCCACTTCTTCGTCAAGTTCCTTAGGCAGTGTAAAAACTTTAGTTTCAAGATCCTCTTTGGCCAGTTTAATCTGGGCCAGGGTCTGATTTGAAAAGCTGTTGCTCATCACAAAGCTTGGGTGCCCTGTTGCACAACCCAAGTTCACAAGTCTTCCTTCAGCAAGGACTATAACAGAGCGGCCCGATTCCAGTGTCCATTTATCCACCTGGGGTTTGATATTTATTTTTACAGCTTTTGGATGGTTATCCAGATAACTCATTTCTATTTCATTATCAAAATGGCCAATATTACAGATAATGGATTCATTCTTCATCTGTTTAATGTGTTCGCCCTTGATAACATGGTAATTGCCCGTTGCTGTAACAAAGATATCACCATGGGGGGCGGCCTCTTCCATTGTCACTACCCTATAGCCTTCCATGGCTGCCTGGAGTGCACAGATCGGATCTATTTCAGTGACCCATACAATGGCACCATACCCTTTCATTGATGCTGCACACCCTTTACCGACATCACCATATCCTGCAACAACAATGGTTTTACCGGCCAGCATGACATCCGTTGCTCTTTTGATCCCGTCTGCAAGTGATTCCCGGCATCCATAAAGATTATCAAACTTTGATTTGGTCACGGAATCATTTACATTTATGGCAGGAAAAAGCAGTTCATTTTTTTCAGCAAGCTGATACAGCCTGTGTACACCGGTTGTTGTCTCTTCTGATACACCACGAATCTTTTTAGCAATATGGGTCCATTTTTCCGGATTTTCCTGAAAGCTTACCCTTAACCTGTCCATGAGGCATTTCTCATCTAGGCTATTGGTTTCATGATCCAGCAGAGAGGGATCTTTTTCCAGTTTCACACCCTGATGGATATAAAGGGTTGCATCCCCTCCATCGTCAACAATCAGATCAGGTCCTGAACCATCCGGCCAGATGAGTGCCTGTTCAGTGCACCACCAGAATTCTTCAAGGGTTTCACCTTTCCACGCAAATACAGCTGCTGATCCTTTTTGTGCAATGGCTGCCGCAGCATGATCCTGGGTTGAAAAAATATTGCAGGAAGCCCAGCGGATATCAGCTCCCAACTCATAAAGGGTATCAATGAGCATGGCTGTCTGAATGGTCATATGAAGACTGCCCATTATTTTCAAACCCTTAAAAGGTTTTTCTTTACCATATTTTTCTCTTATAGCCATGAGTCCCGGCATCTCTTTTTCTGAAAGCTGCATGTCTTTGTGCCCCTCTTCTGCCAGGGCAATGTCTTTAATTTTGTATTTCAGGCTGAGGTCAAGATCTATGTAAGAAGGATCTTTAATTATTTGTGGCATTTTTTGCTCCTTGTTATTTTTTTTAAAATAAATATATCAAAATATGTTGATATGTTGTTTTCTATGCAAAATACTAGTATTCTTCATTTATGTCAATAAAAAAAGCCGCCTGAACTCAAAATTTCAAATTCAGGCGGCTTTTGTTAACTTAGGGCAGCAAATAAATTATATTCCGGCAAGATCCTTTATTTGATCTGCCTTGTCTGTTCTTTCCCAGTAGAAATCAGGATCTTTTCTTCCAAAATGACCATATGACGAAGTTTTTCTGTAAATCGGACGAAGCAGATCAAGGGTGTCGATGATTGCAGCAGGCCTTAAATCAAATACTGATTTAACAATCCCGATTGCCTTGGATTCAGATATTTTCCCAGTTCCCATGAAATCAACAAGAAGGGATACTGGCTGGGCAACACCGATTGCATAGGCCACCTGAACCTCGCATTTATCTGCAATTCCTGATGCAACAATATTCTTTGCCACATATCTTCCCATGTAAGATGCGCTCCTGTCCACTTTTGAAGGATCTTTTCCAGAAAAACACCCTCCCCCGTGACTGCCCTGTCCACCATAGGTATCTACAATGATTTTTCGACCTGTAACACCGCAGTCTCCCATTGGGCCACCCACTACAAATCGTCCAGTGGGGTTAATAAAAAATCTTGTGTCTCCATCTATCATCTCTTTGGGAATCACTTTTTGAATAACTTCTTTTATTATAGCAGCTTTTAAATCATCATAGGACACGTCAGGAGAATGCTGAGAAGAAACAACAATAGTATCCACCCTTTTGGGCTGACCCTCGATATATTCAATGGTTACCTGGGATTTCCCATCAGGTCTCAAAAAATCAAGGGCACCATTTTTTCTGACCTGGGCCAGCCTTTTGGTCAGCTTATGGGCATAAACAATCGGCATGGGCATCAACTCAGGCGTTTCATTGGTGGCAAAGCCAAACATCAACCCCTGATCACCGGCTCCCTGTTCTTTGTAAAGCCCTGCCCCTTCATCAACCCCCTGGGCTATGTCGGCGGATTGCTGGTCAATACTTGTAACTACTGAGCATGTCTGCCAGTCAAATCCCATATTTGAGGAATTATATCCAATGTCCTTGATGGTATTTCTGACCACTTCGGGAATATCCACATAACAATCTGTTGTAATTTCTCCTGCAACCATTGCAAGACCTGTGGTTACAAGGGTTTCACAGGCAACCCTGCATTTTTTATCCTGGGCCATGATGGCATCAAGGATACCGTCGGATATGGCATCAGCCACTTTATCAGGGTGACCTTCTGTTACAGACTCTGATGTAAACATATAAGATTGTTTTTCTGACATTTAAAACTCCTTTTGTCTCAAGGTAACGAGGTATATTAATCAAACACTTTCAATTTAAGTTTATAATAAATAAGGTTTTATTTTCTATTTGTCAATATGCCCCCTCCACCCAAATCCACCATCAAATTTTCGTTTGCCTGCTGGGCCATGGGTTGTGCACCATCCCTGGCCATCAGCAAGGTGCCAGATGCAAGGCGACAAGGAGTGACGACTGAGGCCTAAGTCATACTCCGCAGGGAGGAACGACCGAAGTCAACGTAGCAGGTGGTACCTTGATGGTGGATCAGGGTCCATATGCCCAGGGCCAACGCATATAAACAATATTTTGCTCTAGTATCCGCTAAAATAATTGTAGCTATCGGCACAGCAACTAGTTCAGGTCAATTTGCCTTGGATGAGCATTTTGGGACCTATCAACATGTCCCATCCAGCGAAGGAAAGGTAAACTGACCTGAACGGGTATGGAGTAATCATAAAAAATCATAAATCACTTGACAATTATCTCATACTTTTTATTCTTTGAGTAAACCCTGACGTTAGGGTAAATTTAAAACAGAGTATTACATAAAATCCATGACCAAACTATATTCCAGGAGAAAACATGACAGAAAAAAACCTGACAAGAATTACAGGGATCGGTTCCGCACTTGTTGATATTTTGATCAATGAATCCGATGAATTCTTAACAAACCTTGGAAAAGAAAAAGGCGGGATGACCCTTGTGGAAGATAAGGATATACAAGAAATATTAACCCGGACAAATCAAACACCTGTTATTGTTCCGGGTGGTGCTGCCTGCAATACAATTGTGGGAATCGGAAACCTTGGCGGAAATGCCAGGTTTATAGGCAGGAGGGGCGATGATGGATATGGTGAGGTGTTTGAAAAACAGATCGTCAAATGCAATGTTGAGCCACTTGTTTCCATCTCAGACTCTCCAACCGGCAAAGTATTGTCAGTCATTACTCCGGACGCCCAGCGCTCCATGTTTACTTTTCTTGGTGCATCCACAGAGCTTGATCCCGAATTAATCTCTCCTGACATGTTTAAAGACACGGCCATCTCCATGATTGAAGGATATCTTTTATTTAACAAAGAGTTAATGATGGCTGCGATAAAAGCTGCCAAAGCTTCCGGATCTCTTATTGCCCTGGATCTTGCAAGTTTTGAAGTGGTTAATGCCGCAAGGGAAATCCTTGAAGATATCATAAAAGATTTTGTTGATATTTTAATTGCCAATGAAGATGAAGCAAAGGCCTATACTGGGTACGAAGATGAACAAAAAGCAATTGAAACACTGTCTCAGCATGTTACATATGCTGTCCTGAAACTTGGCAAAAGAGGCAGTTATGTATCATATAATGACACTATCACAAGAATTTACGCCCAGTCAGGAGAAGCGCCCATAGATACAACCGGTGCAGGAGATCTCTGGGCTGCCGGATTTCTTTTTGGAATTGCCCATGGATTTTCCATTAAAAAAAGCGGACGGATCGCCTCAGCCTGCGGCTACGAGGTCTGCCGGGTAATGGGCGCCCATCTTTCTTGCGATGCCTGGGCAAGAATAAAAAAATTGATCTGATATCTATTTAGTAAATACTATTTTAAACACATCTTTATATTTTTTTGCAAAATGAAAGGTGATGCCTTCTTTAATGTGCTCTGGAAGCTTTTTAAAGTCCGGGATGCACCCATCCGGCAGAATAATCTCACGGATATTGGATCGCCGTGCTGCAATTATTTTCTCTTTTATACCGCCCACGGGAAGGACTTCCCCTGTTAAAGTGATCTCTCCTGTCATGGCAAGGGGTCGTTTAATCCTTTTTCCCGTTGCAAGTGAGACAATTGCTGTTGTAATGGTAATCCCTGCACTAGGGCCGTCTTTTGGGGTGGCTCCTTCCGGCACATGGATATGGATAAAGGCATTATCAAAATAATCTTTATTAATTTTAAATGATGAAAGATTTGCCCTGACATAACTATAGGCAATTGTTGCAGATTCCTGCATCACTTCGCCCAGTTTCCCCGTGAGTTGAAATCCTGAATTTTTTTCATGAACTCTTATGGCTTCAATGGGAAGGGTAACTCCGCCAAGTTGAGTCCAGGCAAGGCCAGTTATCACGCCAATACCCGACATCTGGTTATCATCTTTAAAAACCGGCGGTCCCAGTAAATCCTCCAGTGATTTAATATTAATCCTGATTTTCTCTTTCTTTTCCTTTAAAATGGATACAATACTTTTTCTGATTATTTTATTTAAAAGTTTTTCAAGATTTCTGACCCCTGCTTCCCTGGCAAATCCCTCTATAAGGTGTCTTATGGTTGGGTCTGTAATGGTAATCTTTTTGGACGTCAGATTGTTGCGTTTTAAAAGCCTTGGCCATAGATGCTTTCGGGCAATCTCCATCTTTTCCTGGGTAATATAACCGGATAGATTTATCTGGTCCATCCTGTCCAGGAGGGGCCTTGGAATCGTATCCAGCTGATTGGCTGTGCAGATAAACAAGACTTTTGACAAATCAATCCGAAGATCCATATAGTGATCAAGAAATTCAGAATTCTGTTCAGGATCAAGCACTTCAAGAAGAGCAGATGCAGGATCTCCCTGGTAAGACATTCCGATTTTGTCAACCTCATCCAGCATTATCACAGGATTGGCCACTTCAGTATCTTTTAAGGCCTGGACCAATTTTCCAGGCAATGCACCCACATAGGTTCTTCTATGCCCTTTTATTTCAGCCTCATCTCTCATCCCACCCAGACTGAATCGGTAAAATTTTCTTCCAACAGCCTCTGCTATAGATTTACCAATAGAGGTTTTACCAACACCTGGAGGACCTACAAACAAAATAATGGAACCTGCAATGTCTTTTTTATAAATTCCTGCAGCAAAAAATTCTATAATTCTTTCTTTAACATCGGAAAGGCCTGCATGATCACGATCAAGTACTTTTTCAGCCCGATCAATATCAATGTTATCCTTGGAATAAACTCCCCAGGGAAAGGATGTGATCCAGTCCAGATAATTTCTGGTAACCCCGTATTCTGAAGAACCGGTCTCAAGTACGGATAATTTTTCAATCTCTTCATTAAATCTTTTCGTCACATGTTCAGGCGGTTCAAGTTTGGCAAACTTTTTTTTGAATTTTTCCACATCCGAAGTCTTATCATCTTTTGCCAGTCCAAGTTCTTTCTGAATTGCCTTAAGCTGTTCTTTTAAAAAGAATTTTCGTTTGTTTTCATCCACCTGGGTATTTACATCTTTTTGAATTTTGCTTTGGAGCTTTGCAATTTCTATCTCTTTTTGCAGCAGCATCATTACTTTTTTCATTCGATCCATAACAGAAGACAATTCTAAAACTTTCTGCAAATCATCGCCGGAAGCCGTCGTTATGCCTGCTGCAAAATCAGTAAGAAGAGAAGGCTGGTCCGGGCTGAACATTCCCAGGTACTGCCTGACTTCCTCGGAATATAAGGGATTTAATGAGAGCAGCTGCTTGATGGCGTTAATAATTGCAATTGCATATGCCTTAAGCTCATTTTCATTTTCCTGTGTTTTTTCAAAATACTCAGCCTGAACAACAAAAGGCGGTTTATCAGAAAGAAACCTCTTGATTCGAAACCTTTCAAGCCCCTGGGCAATAAACTGAATATTGCCTTGAAACTCCACTACATTCATCATCCTTACAACACAGCCAACCTTTGGAAAATCCTCTTTATACACATATTTTCCCTTTACCTCTCTTACATATGCAAGGCCCAAAAGATTTTTAGAATCTTTGGATGCCTTTGTCAGCGTTTCTTCCCATCTCTTCTTGCTGACCAGAAGGGGCTGAGCCTGTGCAGGCAAATGAGGACGACCCGTTATGGGGATAAGATATAAAATATCGGGTTTTATACTTTGCTGAACCAGTTGACCGTCTTTGCTTTCATTCTCATCTTCGACTATTTCCGGTGTAATGGGCTTGGTGTCATCAGTCATAAATCACCTCTCAAGAAAATTTGATACGATACTAACGATGAATAATCTATTTATTATAATATTGTTTAAACTCTGACAAGAGCAAAATCCATACCAATCTCTATGCAAATATAAATAAACAGCAAATTATATGGCATTATCCAAACTTAATTTTTTGTTTTGATAGTTGTCGCTCTATTAAAAATTGTTGCCCCTGACAGAAAATTCCACAATTACTCACGAAGAAACCAATTTTTATGGCTTATTAGCTGGATATCATTAAAAATCACATATTCGACAAATCTGTATAAATTACCTGTTATGTAGCTTGAGGTCACTTACAAAATCCGATATACAAAGATATGAAAAGCATTAATTCTTCAAAAAGTTAAGGTTGAGTCTCAAAACTGTTTTTTTCAGGGACCCAATACTTTGAATAGGATAATAATTTTCATGGGGCAAAAAATTACATATAATATTTTTCAGCAGGCTGGGTGAGAAATTAAAAAAAAGTAAACTTTATCGATAATGAACCCTTTTCGCTATAATTAAAGCGGCGAATTGAAATTAGACAAGACATATCAATAAAAGGAGATTAAAAAATGACAACGACCGACCAAATGCAAAAAAAGCCACTCTGGTTAGAAATTGAGGAGAATCTACTTGAGCTTAACCCAGGAGAACTCTCAGGGCAAGCCAAGGAAACAGCAATTCAAAAAATTATCGGCGACCTTGACAATGCAGGTTTTAATGTTTCCAAAAGCGGAGGCAAGATTATGCAGTTACGATGGGCCATGGATGACATGCTGGAAGTTGGGAGGCCGCTTATGAAGGATTTTAACGATGCGATCTCAGCGCTTTCACTGGAGGACGTGCTCGATCCTTATTCAGCGACCACTAAGCTTATCGACAATATTGGTGCAACGTGGAAAGAATTCTGGAAAGTCGAACGTAGACCAGACATAATAAGGATTGTCGAAGAGACAAGACTTGATTTGCTTGTAAAAAAAGCAAAAGAACTGTCTGAAAATGAAAGTATCCGATACCTCATTTTAGAACAGGTGGAACGAGAGGTGATTGTAAATAAATTAGGCATTACAGAAGAAAAACTGGCCGGGGTGGAGGCCCAGATTGCAAAGGAAAAGGCAGAGAAAAAAAGAGTGGCAAAACTGCTGGAGAAGGTTGCCGGTAAATCAGAAGAAGAAAAGGTTAAGCACTTAATTACCAATAATGTGGCAGAGGAGTTGATCATAGAGATGGCAGAAGTTGACCAGGTTGCTATTAACAATGCCAAAAAAGCCATGGAAGAGGAAATCAAGGAGAAACAAAGATTAGCAGAGGAAGCAGCTGCGAAGAAAAAGGCGGAAGCTGCAGGTCCTTCTTTGGAAGATATTACCCCGGATGATATGATTGACCACATCGATGCAATTCGCGAAATCATGGAATTCAGCGAAGTAGAGAAAGAAATCAGGACTATGTGTGAACAAAGTTCTATCCCACAGTGCCTTGTTGACATTGCCGTTTCTGATCCTGATAAACTGGATGAACTCGAAAAAAAGGCAGAAGGATAATATTGTCGGATAATTGAAACATGAATGATTTTTACAACGTTAGGGTATACTTTAGAAAGATTTTATTCGTATAAAGGTATAATCGATAACTTCACCTGACCCCAAGTGCCTCAAGTGCCTTGAGGTCTGGGGCCAGGTGAATATTTTGTTATTTCCGAAGGCATTCAAAATTCTTTTTTAAGAAACTGCCAAGAAATATTGGTAGTTTTTTAAAACGTCTCACAAATTGTTGTTAATGGCAGACTAAATATGTCTTTATCGTTTTTTTTTTTAATAAAAGGAGAAAACGATTATCAAAGCTATTGCAGCGGCAATCGTCTGTCAAACTTTAAACGTAAAAAAAGGAGCTTTTTTACTGAACAAAAAATATATCCTTTGAAATATCTGTTAAAACTGGTATGGATAACATTAAAATTACAGACCTTCCTGATTCCATGCGGCTTAATGTGTCAACCAATCAAAAGGAAAATGATTATTTTAAAACTCATTGCAATAAAAATTAAAAACGCTTTAACAGACCTGCTGCCCATTATTATAGTTATCGCTTTTTTCCAAATTATTGTGTTGAAACAGCCATTACCACAAATGGGAGAAGTCCTATTTGGTGCTCTTCTTGTAGTGACAGGCCTTACTCTGTTTGTTCAGGGGCTTGAAATGGGCCTGTTCCCAATTGGTGAGTCAATGGCTCACGCCTTAGCCAGGAAGGGTAGCCTTTTCTGGTTACTTAGTTTCGCCTTTGCTTTGGGATTCTCAACAACCATAGCAGAACCTGCCCTCATAGCAGTAGCCTGGGAAGCTGCTGAAATAGCAAGCCAGGGAGGACTTATAGACACAAGTCGGGAATCATTAAGTAAATATGCCTTTGGACTTCGAATATCTGTTGCTTTTTCCGTGGGGCTTGCCATCCTTATCGGGGTCATGCGTATCCTGCGCGGCTGGCCCATTCATTATTTGATCATCAGCGGCTATGTTGTTGTCATGCTGATGACCTTCATTGCTCCGAAAGAAATTATCGGAATCGCCTATGATGCCGGCGGTGTCACAACATCCACCATTACAGTCCCGCTGGTTGCAGCTCTTGGAGTAGGTCTGGCCTCATCTATCAGAGGAAGGAGTCCTCTTGTGGATGGGTTTGGCCTAATCGCTTTTGCCTCTCTTCTACCCATGATTTTTGTCATGGGGTATGGAATAATAATTTTTTGATGAAAAAGGGAAAGTTAAGTGGAATTTATATATGAGTTCGGTAAAATATTGCTTACCACCTTTCGAGATGTATTACCGATCATTATTCTTATAGTCGGTTTTCAGTTTTTTGTTCTACGTCAAAGAATTCCCCATTTAAGTCGTCTTATTGTGGGTGGTGTTTATGTTGTCCTTGGGCTTGCCCTGTTTTTAATAGGGCTTGAAAAAGCTCTTTTCCCACTTGGAAATATTATGGCTGCACAATTATCTGATCCGGCGTTTATTTATGGCCCGGGAGAAATTGTTACCCAGGCAGACTGGAAGGCATATGGCTGGATTTATCTTTTTGCAGCCATGATCGGATTTGCCACCACCATTGCCGAACCATCTCTCATTGCTATTGCATTTAAGGCCAATGAGGTCTCTGCCGGAACTATCAAGCAATGGGGTTTAAGAATAACAGTTGCCATAGGAGTTGCTTTTGGAATAAGCCTTGGAACCTTTCGAATTGTTACGGGCACACCACTTTATCTATACATTCTTGTGGGCTATATGATTGTTATTGTGCAGACCATATTTGCCCCAAAAAATATTATAGCTCTGGCATATGATTCCGGCGGAGTCACGACTTCAACAGTTACCGTACCACTTGTTGCAGCACTTGGTCTTGGACTGTCCGCCACCGTACCCGGCCGAAATCCAGCCCTTGACGGTTTTGGTCTTATCGCCTTTGCCAGTCTGTTTCCAATAATAGCAGTTATGGGATATGCTCAGTTAATGCAATGGTATAGTCAACGAAAAACAAAATATATGGAGAAAAAAAATGCGTTTTAAACTCATCTTAGCTTCCGTAAAGACAGATATCACCGACCGCGTTGTTGATGCGGCAAAAGAGTCAGGGGCTACGGGGGCCACGATCATACCGGCCAGAGGAACGGGTATCCATGAGGCAAAAACCTTTTTTGGTCTAACCCTGGAAGCCCAGACCGACATTATCATGTTTCTTGTTGAAGAGCACCTTGTTTCAAAAATACTGGACGCTGTAAAAACAGCAGGAGAATTTCATAAACCGGGAACAGGCATTGCGTTTGTGGTTCCAATTGAAAATGTTGTTGGCCTGGATAGTCAAATGGATAAATTTAAAGAAGATGTTCGTAAAAGTTATTTTTAATCATAAAAGTTTTATTTTTTGGAGATAATTATGGAAATTGATAAGAAATCAATTATTCGAGCAAGAGAAGTAATGCAAAAAGCAATTGTTACTATTGACGGGATGGCCACGGCAAAAGAGGCTGCCGCAAAAATGAAGAAAAAAAAAACCTTTTGTCTGCTTGTCAACAAAAGACATCCGGATGATGCATGGGGGATTGTAGTTGTTCAGGATCTGGTTAAGGGTGTCATTATATCCGGCAGATCACCAGAAGATGTCCATGTCTATGAAATAATGACAAAGCCCATCATTACTGTTCCAGCGGATATGGATATTCGTTATGTGGCCCGGTTGATTTACCGCGCCGGGATCCGTCGTGCCCCTGTTGAAAAAGATGGTGATATTGTAGGCATTGTTTCACTTTCTTCACTGGTTTTAGACAATGACCTTTTTTAATTGTTTTAAGCATCCTTTGTTTGATATGGAACCATCACACTTAAAAGCACTCCCCGGGATTGAACCACATTTGCTTTTCCTATGATCAAGGTTCGTCTGATAATGCCGAGGGTTCTTTTCTTCTGCATGCGGCTTACCATGTTTCCCGTAAACCTTTCCGTTGAAAGGGGACAGTCTATTAAATGCGTGATCTTCCATCCGCAGTTTTCAAGCAGTTTCGCATACTCTAAAACCAGGATGCCGTTTGCAGGGTCTTCATCAATAGCAGGGATACCCTGGAAGTCTCTGAAGTCTGCATTAAGAAATGCAATACGAGTTGATGGTTTTGAATGTTCTTTCATGAGGCTGAAAAGATCTTTAAAGAATTTTAAATATCGGACCTTTGAGAAATCTGAAATACTGCCTTTCATATAATGTTCTGCCATTTTTTTAAAATAAGGGGGATCAAAAAAGATCAGGTCAGGTTTTTTACCAGCCGGAACTGGCCAGGCCAGGTTTTCAGGGTCCCACAAAAAGGGTTCTATTTCAGGCCTTGTTTTCGTCCGGTCCAAAAGATCAAAAGACCAGCATTTTCTGTTAAAGGCAAGACAGGTATCTGCAACCACACCCCCGCCTGCCATTGGATCAAACACAAGGTCTTTTTCTTTTGTAAAGTAAAAAAGAGTATGAGCCGCGAGCTGGGCCGGGATTCTTCCGGGCCAGTCATCTCCGAACCTGTGATCCACATCATTGAAATACCAATTATCCCATGTCCGCAATCCCCAGTTTAAATCCTTAAACCGTTCCTGGTCTGTTTTTTCTTGAAGAACCACAGACCATACCAAAGGTTGCGGAACAAGATATTGTTGTGCAATATCAGGGATACAGGACCCACTTTTAAAATCCTTTAGCATTTTGTTAAAAAGGTCCTGGTTTTTTGGAATATATTTTGAAATGGTTTCTCTGTGGATATTTAACCTTTGGGCAATACGAACATGCGGGATGCCAAGACGTGTCATCAAAGCGACCTTACTCTGGACGGAAAATTCACGTTGACGATCGACTTGTTTTTGCTCCTCTTTTTTATTTGTTTTTTCCAGATCTTCTGCAAACGCCTGGATTTCTCTTCCGCTGAACTCATTCAGCTTAAGTTTCGGCAAAAGATCACTATTCTGACCCTTGAAAGGAATGGAACCTTTTTGGGTAACATCGTTAAAAACCTTGTCAGATGCCCGCTCAAGTCTTGCAAGAGCTTTTGTCTGTGCTTTGTTTAATTTGTGTTTAACTGATGCTTTTTGAACTTTTGAAGGAATGTCGGTTAATAAAATTAGATCATGCATCAGGAAAGACCTCCACTTCAAAGGTTTCGGCAGGTTTTTGAAAATTGACTCTATCTGTTCCACATATTTGTGGAACAGATCATCCCCCTCCTTGGAAACCAGGGACCCCCTATCTTTGCTAACCCTTATGGAATCAATCTTTGACAGCAATTTATTTACCCTTCCAAGGGGTGTTTTGGCTACCGTCAAATACTCAGGCTCTTTGCCCATTTCCACATCAATGATGTCAATGAAGGCTTCAATGGACTCAATGGCTGATAAATCCTGCCTTAAAAGATTTTCTGCCCACCTTATCCTTCACGCCTGAAGATCGTCTACCTCTGCGATTTTTGCCTGAATAATTGTCATGTCTGTGTAATCTTTAATGGCCCTTAATCTTCGTTCGCCTGCAATAAGCTGAAACCTGTCCTTTTTTTGCGGCCGCACGACAATGGGTTCGATCAAGCCGTCAAGCAAAATACTTGCACCCAGCTCTTTTAAGCTGTTCTCATCAAAGTATTTACGGTGCTGATAGGGAGAAGGATCAATCTTTTTAATGTCTATCATATAAAAAGAAAAAGGATAATTTTTATGGTCGGTTATCGGCATAATTCAACTCCTATAGAAAAAATAAAAAAGTCGTATCACACGGGTTTAAAGGGTTAGATATTTTATAAAGAATATTATCACGAAAGTAAAACTAATACGACACAGGGAGTAATGCATTTCAAATTTGAAGAACTTGTACATGAATAAAGGTGAACAAATGAGTGTATTTACCGCGATTTTGTAACGAAGTTCATGGAGTTCCATTGTGCTGATTTTTCTGTTGGTATAAGGGGCTGCAATTTCAATTTTCAAGAATCATTATTAATCATCATAAAGGCCCATATCCGGGTAAAATTTTTCAGCACATTCCGGACAAATGCCATGGCTGAATTCAGCTTCGGAATGTTTATGAATATATGATTCGATCTGATTCCAGTATCCCTTGTCATCACGAATATTTTTACAATGTGAGCAAATGGGCAGAAATCCACTCAAGGTTTTCACTTTATCAAGAGCATCTTTAAGCTCTGAAAGTAACCTGTCCTTTTCCTTTTCGGCTTGTTTGCGTTCATTGATGTCCAGCACAATACCTTCATAACGAATCACCTTTCCGTCACTGCCAAAATAGGCCCGGGTGCTATTGGATACCCAGATCGCCGAACCATCCTTGCGTTTGGCTTTGAACTCAAAATTTTCCACAATTCCCTTATCTTTGAGAATTTCTTTATAAAGTTTTCTGTCTTCAAGGTTCACGTAATACTGCGTTGCAATGTCGGAAATGCTGGAAACGAGATCTTCCGGAGAGTCATACCCGAGCATATTGGCAAAGGCGAAATTGACATTGATAAACCGACCCTCTGGGGTGCTTTGGAAAAATCCTTCGACAGCATTTTCATAAATAATCCGGTATTTTTTTTCACTCTCCTGCAGTACTTCCTCTGTCTTGGCTTTCTGGATTATGTGGGTGGTCGTGGCGGCAATATTTTCAAGCAGAGCGTCTTCTTCTGGAGAAATTACTTGTTTACTGAACAAAGCCAAAACACCAATAACACCACCGTCATCCGAAAGAAGCCTATATCCCGCAAAGGAAACCAAACCGATCTTCATGGCCCATTCATGATCGCTGACAAGAGGATCATTTACAACATCATTAGTAAGAAATTTAGATCCATGCCCTGAAGCAATCTTTCCGATTTTGTAATTGCCGAACGGCACTCGCCCGTGTCCGCCGTCTATATGAGTATAACGGCCTGAACTGGCTAAAAGATGAAGGCAACGTTCCCGGTAACTGCAGACATCCGGTCCTTCTGTAATTTTAGCATACCGGCATTCTAAATCGCATAAATCTCCTGATTTAATAATCCAAATTCGGGCAAAGTCTGCTTTAAATATCTTTATTATTTCTTCAGTGATTAGTTTAACTTTATAGTTAAGGCCACCTGAGACAAGTAATCTTTCATTTAAACTATTCAAACGTTCTGTTCTTTTTAAAACCTGCTTGCGATCGGTGATATCTATATTCAAACCATATATACGCCGGATCTGATTATCCTTATCAAATTCAGATGCAGCCACACCATGCAGGATACGTTCTTGCCCATCCTTGCGTAGAATTCTAAACTCAGTAACGATTTGCTGTTTTATTAAAAAAAGACTTTTTAACTGTTTTGATAACTCTGTCCTATCATCAGGATGTACTATATGTTCCTGAAAATATATATTTTTATTTTTTAATTCCCCGGGTTCATATCCTAAAAGCCTGTATTGGTTATCCGTCCAAGATGATTTTTTAGTTTTTGGATCTAATTCCCATCCACCAACCCTTCCCAATTCTTCAGCATCATTTAACAATTTTTTAGTGCGGCGGAGTTTAGTCTCAATTTTGTTCGTTTCTAAATTATGAATTTTTTGTTTCAAATCGCCATTGATGGATTTTTTAGGCATTAGTAAGAATCTCCAGTTTTAATAATCTTGCTATGGCGAAGTGCGTATTTCATAGTGACGAATTAACCTTTCCTTGTTAAATTTCTTAAACCAAAATCACGGTACAATAAATTGTGATGCAAGGCAAATAATTCCCTAAAAAATTTTCAATTATATAACCGTAATAGAATAAACCAGCTTTTTCTTTGCACATCTGTTTTACCAGCATGAGCAGTTTTCTTGAGGAGGGGCTCAGTTCGTCAAGGCTGCGGCCCAAAACATAATTGGCAATTGTGTTGGCCTTTTCAATATCATCTAGGGTGACGTTGATGTATTCAATGGTTTTATACTTAAATTCCATGGTCTGTACCTTATAAAACAAGGCCTGGGTCAGTCTTGTGTATTTGGTGCAGTCTTCCTTTGGAACCAGAGACAGCACTGTGTCCTGGAGGTAGGATTTGCCTGCGGCAGATCTAGATTGGATCATGACCGATAATGGAGACGCCATCTTCCTGGAGACAGCCGCCACATAGCACAACAGTTTGTTCATTTCTTCGCCGGTGTAAGCTTGTTGCCCTTTTTTGATATCCCCCTGACTTCGTATTTGAGGTCAAGCACAGTAAGGGTAAAGCCGTAATCTGTTTTTTGGATATCCGGATCATTTTCTTTTTTAACCGCCGGGTTTGCCATGGCAACAAGGTTATTAAAATTTTCTTTTGGACTGGCGGTTAAAAGAAAAAAATCATTGATATCCTGACCATAGGGTAAAGTTACAAGATAAGGCATTAGATGGGCATTGTTTACCCGTTCTTTAACAACAGGTAAAGCTATCTGTCCTGCCTTGTCTCCGTCAAAGCAGATATACACAGCCTTAACTTTATTTTGAGATAAAAGATTGATGCGGGATGCTCCCAGGCCGTTGGTGCCGTGACAGGGGATGGTGTTTTTAATGCCTTGATTGATAAGGGTCAGGCTGTCCAGGACGGATTCTGTCAGGATGATTTCTTTATTGGTTTTTGCAACCTGTCGATTAAACAGGCCGTCCCTGCCTCCAGGCAGGTACAAATGATCTGCTCCCTTTGCCATGCCGTCAATACGGCGGTCATACATCCCCATAGGGTTACCATCCGGATCGTACAGTGGGAACTTGATACAGCCGTAAAAGTGTTCTTTACCCTTGCTGTTTAGGATACCTATTTTTTTTAACTGCTTTGTAATCTTGTCATCATCTGGCAGCACATTTAAAAGGGTGCCGTTGCTAAACCCGATCCAGTAATCGGAGAACAGGGATTTATCTGTAATGCCCCGGATATTAAGATACTGCCTTGCCCTGTCATCCTCTGCAAAGGCTGAGTGATAAAACTCTATAACCCGGTTGAACAATTTGATATGACCGGGATTCAATTTGACCTTTGAGGATTCTTTATTTTTAACCACCGAACGCTTCAATGCTGTTTTTGTAAGACCATTACCGCCAAGCCTCATAACTGCTTCTTTAAAATCTACCCGGTCAAACAACTCCACAAACCGGATCATAAGGAGCCAATATGTACAATCGTATTATAATAAATTCTAAAATATGTCATGGTCAGGCATGTATCAAGGGTACAAGAATCCCTGTACACCAGATCATCCGCATGCTTGCCAATGGGGATAAAATTGAAGAACTTCTGGAAGATTATCCCTCACTCAAACAAGATGATGTTTATGCCTGCCTGGATTATGCCGCATCCCTTGCAGAAGATCCACCAAAGGGTCTTGCAGGCCCTCAAACGATACACTCCTAAACAATGACCGGGCCGATGGTGGTTATGCAGGATGCAGTTCAAGGCACATGGAAGTCTCATCATAAATAATAAATGCCGGGAACTGATCACTATTCAAGACCTTGCCTTTCCCCTGATTTCCTTACATTTTTCAGATAAGATCTTTAATTTTTCTATACTACTGTAAAGAAGCCCGAAAAATTACCCGAAATCCCGATCAAAATCCCAAAATGTTTTACCCAAGTGAAAAATAGCCAGGCACATTAAATTAAGAACTTCAAGGTTTTTTAAGCAGAGACAGCAAGAACCGCGATATGCCTTTAATCCTCCTCCCCCCTTTTGGGGGGGATAAGAGGGGGGGCATGTGTTATACCTCATTATTTTTTATCGCCAAAATAAAAAGAGAGGAAAAAACACATGCGCCACCCTTGGAGTTCAATATTGACTGTTCTGTCAGAAATCACAAGAGAAAATTCCGGTTCGATTGTTTGCTGCACCCACTGTGGTAACCGCCATACATATATAAAATGGGGTTTTTACAGCCGTTACTCATTTGATGAAAAGTTGATAAATATTCAACGCTATCGATGTGATAATGATTTGTGCCCGCAAAAAACGTTTTCAATCCTGCCACATGCTTTTTTACCAATAATCCGGGCATCTTTGTGTATGCTGACCTATATTTTAAACATGTATGAGCAAGAAAATAGTATTGCCGACATTGCCCGACACACCGGTAGTAACTGGCCCCGGGTGCAAAGATGGATAGCCAAAGCTTTATCAATTCGGAAATGGCTCCAAAAGGAATATAACAACTCATCGCCTTGTCTGTTGAAAACCAGACAATGGCCATCCTTTACCCGGGATTTTTCCTGGGCTTTTTACCCGAACAGGATGAGGTGAAGACTCACCAACACAAAACGTATATTTAATAAAATCAGGCATTTTGTTAACCCAGCCTTCATGGAATTTAATTTTTTAATCATGGAGGTATGAATGACAGAACAAAATGACAAAAATATGGATCTTGCCCTTTGGCGCTATGGGATTATCAGCCCTCTTTTGCATCGAGATGCAAACAATCTTCCTGCCGGAGAGGTATTAGACCTGGCCTCATGGAACAGCTATGTTCATCCGAATGGAGCACATATCACCCTGAGTGCGGAAACCTTAAGGAAATGGCTGTACCGGTATCTTCATCAGGGGCTTCCGGGCCTGCTGGGCAAGACCAGATCCGATAAAGGCAAGCATAAGATATCTGATGATATTACCGATGCAATGGCTGCCATGCGGATAGAACACCCAAGATGGACCATTGCCAGGATGATCAAACAGCTTGCCAAAAAAGGCAAATGGAATGGGTATAAGCCCAGTCGATCGGCAATCTACAGATTTGCTAAAGCCAACAATCTCCAAAGAGATCCCCATATAAATCCGGAGCAGACAAGACCTTTTGCATTTGATCATTTTGGGCAGTTATGGTTGGCCGACTATCTCCATGGCCCAAAATTGTTCAATGGCAAGAAGAAACAAAAGACCTACCTGCATGTCATTCTGGATGACTGCACTCGTTTTATTGTTCATGGTGGGTTTTACCTGACCGAATCTGTTGAACCTTTAATCTATGATCTCATGGGGGCGGTCAGGCGATTTGGCATGCCCCAGCGGTTTTATACCGACAATGGGGCTGCGTATAGTAGCCGTCACTTAAAAATATTGTGCGCCAGAAGCGCAATCGACTTGGTTCATACCCCGCCATACAAGCCCCAGGGCCGGGGAAAAGTGGAACGAATCTTCAGGACAGTCAGGGATCAATTTCTTTGTGATAAATTTAAATCGTTAAAACAGATCAATGATGCCTTTAAGATATGGATGAGCCAATATCATGAAACTCTTCACTCTTCATTAGAATGCTCACCGTTACAAAAGAGACTGCAGGTTAAAAATGTCTGCCGGGTTTTACCGCCTTCGATCGATATTGATGCCCTGTTCAGGATGGAGCGCAGATGCCGGGTATACAACGACTCCACCATCCGGTTCAAGAAGATCAGATACGAAGTGCCTGACTGCCTGCCGGGTTCAAGGGTGACGATCTATTATATGCCCTGGGACAAGACCTGTATCTACTATGGAAATGAAATGAGAAAAGCGCGTATTCTTGATCTTGGCGCCAATGCCAGACGATTTGATCATCCAAACCAATAAAGGAAAAAATAATGATAAACCATGGAGAATCTCCAGCAGAATTTTTTGACTATAAATATCACCCATTTGCAGACACCTACCGGTTAAAGACACCTTATCTGGGAGAACAGGACAACCGGTTTTTTAAAACAGCCTTATCTTTGATCTCCACAGGAAAAAGTTTTGCTCTGTCCGGCCCTTCCGGTGCCGGCAAATCAACATTGGTCCACTATGTGTTATCCCGGCTTGATGCCAATTGTTACAGGCCAGCCCTGGTCCATTATGGCGGTTTGCAGCGAAACGGTATGCTCAAGGCGATTGCCGATGTCCTTGGCGTGGTGACCAGTGGCAGGACTGTACCCTTACTGATCAAGTTGCAAAAACAAATCACACAGATGGCATCAGACAATCGCAGCATGTTCCCTGTCTTTGTTATTGATGATGCCCACCTGATGGAAAAAGAATCCTTGATGGATATCTGTTCGTTGATGTTTAACCCTCACAGAGAAACTGTGGCGGCAAGTTTTATACTTGTGGGCGATGAAACTTTTGAAAAAAAACTGTCGCTGCAAATAATGGCACCTGTCAAAACTCGGCTTACCGGACACTTTAATTTGAACACCCTAAATGACAAAGACAGCCTTGAGTTTATAAAGTTCAGACTCGCCAATGGGAAAGCCCCTGAAACCCTGTTTGATCCGGATGCGCTAAACATAATCTCCTCCCATTGCAGAGGGAACCGCCGACAAATTATGAATATGGGAACTTTACTTTTAGCTGAAGCATTTTACAGACAGGAAAAAACAATCAGTGCCGAATTGATTTTTAATTGTGACCAGATAGAGATATCTGAGTGAAACGGAGGCATACGAGAGGGGACTCCGGTGCCAAGGGATAGCTCAGTGCGGTAGACTGCTGTCTGCTTAGGCCTGGTGGTGAATGCTACCAGGCCTACCTCTATCCAATATGGGTACAATAGCGTGAAATTTTGTTGGGATGAAAGCGCGACAATCTACAGTTTAGATTTTGGAACGATTTTGTATATAGAACTCTGAAGAGAAAAACTTGTTATGATATATTCCTTTGTAGTAGAAACATCAAGCTGATCGATGTTTGGGAAATGAAAACCTTTCTCACAAAATTCATTTGAGAATATATTAAAACTACCACTTATTTTACTATTCTGATCTATAGAATTTTTACAAACTCTTTCAATCGCATAGAAATCATTTTCTAAAAGCCAAATTGTTAGTTCTATTGGCGATTCCTGGAATTCGACACCATCTACATCAAATTTATCTGGTTCCACATTTTTTAAGATTCGAATTCCACCACATACCTTTTCCTCAAAACCTTCCTCTTTTGCAAATTTATCAAGGCGTTTGTTATGACCTTTTGAAAAGGTTACATGGCATTCTTTGTCACAAAAACGATGGTCCCCAGTATTCCAAATCGATCCAGTTATTGTAAAATTTTCACTTAAACCCTCATCCGCTGGATCATAAGTGGCATCTATTCCACTTTTGAAATCGAACATCGAACATATTCTGCAGGTTGGTTTTTCGGTCATTTGCCTGTAAATTCCATTTCAAATTTACTGGTTAATCAAATCAATTAGTTTCTCAGTCTTATTTCCTTGTCTTCTCTGGTGACTAACAGATGTAATTCATTTCTGGATATAACAGTGCTATGGAAATAGCAAGAGTTTTAAAATTCTAAAAACGAATTACTCTTTAGAAAACACAATTCCCCCCAGATCTCATCAAGAGAGATCCATTATAAAACAAAGTTCCATATATATTAATATACGATAGTTAATAATCACCCGTCCTTTAAAATTTTATCATAGGTGTTCTTGAGCAACAGGTGCGATTATTCTCCGAGTACTTTCTTTGTATCAATCATAAGATTCCAACCAGAAAAAAAGAAACCTGCTCATTTATACTTGTACCACTTAAAAGTATGTTTGATATCTTTTTTATCTTTGTAAAACACTGAGCGTCAAACTCATCCATAATA
>Ga0209249_1000521_pt1 | contig 46592 bp, 52 predicted proteins | sample SaaInlV_200m_DNA_4_FD_184653 | JGI IMG/M metagenome (GOLD analysis project Ga0209249, IMG submission 184653) | Marine microbial communities from expanding oxygen minimum zones in the Saanich Inlet - SI037_S3LV_200m_DNA (SPAdes) (version 2) | ecosystem: Environmental > Aquatic > Marine >...
TGGAACTTTATTTACACTCTGCCTAGGATTATTTTATATCAAAGAACACAAAAGATCAAAATTAATAGTTACAACAGTAGAAAATTCCACAGATAGCAGAAAATCAAAATACAATTATTTACCTTTAAAAGTTCAATATCTAGAAGATGGACAATTAACACACGAACCAACAAATAAAGGGAAAGTCACCATCACAGACAGAGTCCACAGAGATGTAAAATCATTAATGTGGCAGCTCACTAAAGTCTTCGACAAAAAAACAAAAGCAGAAAAACAGTCTGCAAAAAAAAGAATTGTCTTCTTAAGAGATCATTTTTTCAGAGAAGTGAAAAAAGTACGAGATTTTGATGTAGACATATTACAAGAAAAAGAAAATGCAGTCTTTACAATGTTTTCGGCACCCAGGATTAGAGTACTAAGTTTTTTACACACAGCACCAAATCACACTAGATTTGTAAATGCCACGAAAAAGATGTTAAGATCAAGACAACTTATGAGACAAATAAGTCGCGAAATTTTAGGTGCAGGATCATATGTAGAAAGAAAAGAAAAAATCGAAACACAAACAGGGAGAGATAAACAAGAAACAGAAGTTATAGTACATTCCGTACCAATTTATTTATATTGTCCTGACTGCAATCGGCTAACATCGCAAGGTGCACTATATTACCCTCTCTATTCAAAAAGAGGGGGTCCTTACAAAACAGAAATAGAAATAATAAAAGACTGTCTAGTATCCCATTGTAAAAATCAAGAATGTCTTTCTAAGAGAAGTAGATTCAAAACACTTGTCACTAAGCTCCACGAGATTGATAAAATGGAGTTTCATTATTTATTCGATCCATATAGAGATTTTTTCGCACCATTTAAAGCAGACGCACATATTTTCGGAGGAGATTATGGAGACTCATTCATACACGTAAGATCCGGAAAAAAGAGCACACCTCCTGTTCAGAAAGTCGCCAAGATATTTGAAATACTAGAACAAGCTACAGGAGAAAAAGAAAAAACAATTTATGTAGGAGGGATGATTACAAGAGATGGACAAAAACTATCAAAATCCGATCCAAATGTAACATTTAGAATTAGAGATCTGAAAAAGATTAAAAAGATATTTGCAAACATAATAAAACAGATAGAAGCATTAAGAGAAGTAGAAATTGAAGATGACATTCTAAGAATCGAGTATGAAAAGATTATAAGAAACGCAGTTTAATACAACAACCGGTCCTTAGGCATTTGATCAGGATAAAACTCAGCATTAAGTATAGCTCTGTAACAATTCGCTTCATGTAAAGATAAGACCGAAGCATACATGGCTTGAAAAACATCTGCGGCTTTCTGAGGATGAAATGAGGTGAGTTGAACTTTCATTTCTTCAAGATAATGATCTAAAGTATTCAAAGGTGCAGCCCTTATTTTATCATGTGCCCCGTCAGAGGGTCCAACAACCCTCGAAGCATCTTCATCAGCCTTACCTTCCAAATCAATCGTTCCTAACGCATCAGAATATCTTTCGTTGATCTCATTAACAGCCCCAATAAAATCTGAAGATGACAAATCTTGAGATAAGTAATGTTCATACAAACAATCAATCGTTACATCATCAGGTCTAAAATCTCTTTGCGCAGCAGAAGGCGATTGAGTTAAAGTCTCTAGTTCATCGTTTGCTTCAAACATCGCATCAAGCGTAGTTGAAAGAACTCTTCTAATATCAGTAACTTTTGGACTTGTACTAATAACTGTTTTTCCAACAGTTGTTCCAGAAAAAACCTCATATAATGCAGAATTATTATCACCAACATATCTAAGCTCAAATAAACGAACACCTTTACTTTGCTGTTTTTCAATTGGATAAATTATCTCATAAGCAGCTAATGCCTCATCAATAGAACTTGCGGATGAAACTGCAAAAGAATAATTACTTGTATCAAGAACATCAGCAAAAGTTGCACCATCATGAATCTGTCTAACTTTGAAAGGCCTATTACAATTAAAAACAATGAAATCTCCTTGTTGAACATCTCGAGTTTGAGGATTAACAGTTCTACCTTCAAAAACGTTTTCACCGAACTCCAACCGCTCCACAAGATGTGTGCTTAATCCTAGACCTACAAACATTTTAGTACCATCTTTTTAAACTCGGAATAATAAGTAAAGAACGATCGTTTATAAATCTTTCCAAAAAGTGTCACTTATAAGTGGTTACGACAACTGGGCCGAAGAAGCTCTATAAATAAAGAAAAAGAGGATCTTAAAGATCCTTAAATCCTCCAGATTCAACCATAAAGTTACATTCACCATCGGCCAAATTTGGAGCATCAATCAGCTTAGCAACCCTACTTCCTTTCTTTCCTTTCCTAAGATAAAGTCTAAAAGTAGATGCGTGTGCAACAATGTGTCCACCAATCGGTTTAGTAGGATCACCAAAAAATGCGGCAGGATCCGAACTCACCTGGTTAGTTACATAAACACAAATGTTATAGTTTCCAGCCAACTTCAGCAAAGCATGCATATGCTTGTTTAACTTTTGTTGTCTTTCCGCTAATGTTCCTCTACCAACAAACTCAGCTCTAAAGTGAGCAGTTAGAGAATCAACAATAACTAATCTAACATCAAATCCTTTTTTGTTTATCAGCTCTTCAACTGATTCAGTTAAAAGAACTTGGTGATCGGAGTTGTAAGCTCTTGCAACTCTTATCTTTCTTAAAGTCTCTTCAGGATCTAATTGAATACCTTCCGCAAGTTGAACAATTCGCTCAGGTCTAAAAGTATTCTCTGTATCGATATATACAACGGTCGCATCAGGGTTTTGTTTAATCATATTCACTGCAAGAATATGCCCAACCTGAGTTTTACCAGATCCAAACTCTCCAAAACATTCTGTTATGGCACCAGTTTCAAATCCTCCACCCATCAAAGTGTCAAACGCAACAGAACCTGTGGAAACTTTTTGCACCAATTCTCTTTTCTTCAACAAAGATTCACCATCTTCGAATCCCATCTCTAGTGCATCTCTTGCAAACTTAATCATCTTTCTTGCAGCAGATTCACCAACACCTGTCGCATCAACCAACTGCCCTGGTGACGCAACTGCAATACTCATCACAGTATCATAACCCGAATCAACCAACTTTTCCATAGTTGCTGCCCCCACACCAGGCAGGTCATTTAATGTACAATCTCTATTTTCAGCTTCAGTAGACATCTTCATATTCACCTCATAATGAACTATTATTTATTAATCTTAGCTTACCTGGCGCATTCACCAGCTACAGCTTCATCACTCATTGTTAGGTACTCAAACGCTTTGCTCAGTACCATTGTAGCCTTTGGTAGATCACTTGCCCTCAAAGAACTAGTAGACTTCCACTCACCGCTTGGATCTTGATAACCTCTCTCCATAGAAACGGTCTTATACTCTCGCACCTGCCCATCTTTTGTTACAGTTTGATTTTTCCATACCGCAACATTGATAGCACCTGCACGAAAACTTTTTTCAGGTAATTTCGTATTCGACATTTTGCAAACCTCCTTGCTTATCGCATTTTATTTCACACACGCGCTAACGTGTGGGAGATGGCATTGCGCTAAAACACCACAATAGTATCAACTACAATACCGTTTAAATATCTCACACCAGCACATGTCTAGTGTCCAGTGAGACGGAATAATCCAGAATTAACGCCCTTAAGCTCTCACCCCGCAGTATTCACAAACATTTATTAACCAAACAAAAAATCAGAGAAACATGAATAGGAGATTACTAAACTATATCATTGATGTTGTAATGGGCATCGCATTTCTGGTTTGCTTTTTTACGGGTGTATTCAAAATGCCTAAGCTAATGTCCAGTATTCTCACAAACTATCCCAGTTTCCCGCTAAAAACATTTAGCTTTATTCACGACTGGAGTGGTATCATAATGGGCGTCCTAGTTTTAGCACACTTAGCGTTACATTGGAAATGGATGGTAGCAATGACAAAAAGTTTAATCAAGAAAAAATGAAAATAATCATCCCAATACTAATTCTGCTACTGGTTTTCACAGCGTGCACACAACCTGTTGAAGAAACACTGCCGGCACCAGAAGAAAAAAGCATTGCATGCCCTTACGGTATTGAACAAGATCCTCAACCTGGACAATGTGGATTATATGTCGACAAAGACAAAGACACAGTCTGTGATTATAGTGAATAACTAAGTAAAACCGCCAACACCTGAAAGAATAGCCATAACTAAAAATCTAGAAACAATTATTGCACCAAAAATAACAATCGGCGATGCAGCATAAAGAACTAACCCCATCTTATCTTTCTGTCTTAAGATATGAACAATAAACGGAATCATCATAAAAACGAAATATACTATAATCAACATAGTCGGATCAGAAATACTAACTTCCAACAAACCACCCAAACTTGATGTAGCACCTTCTCCCAATTCACCAATTGCATTAACTAGTTCTCCAACTACAAAAATTAGAAAATAAGTTACACACATAGGTCCAAAAGCACACAATAGTGAAGCAACTGCGTCAGAATAAGAACTTGTAGAATTCTTCTTAATCACATGCAAACCAATCATACCAAAAATAACCGCTTGAATCACATAAAGTAAGTAAAATAAACTGCTTGGAAACAACATAAAAGAACCTAAGAAGAAAACCAATCCAGAAACAATAGAAGCCAACACCGCAACAGCAATTGAAGAAATCACCAACTGCACCCATTTCACTTCTGAACTCATTACAGGTTGCGCGATCTGTGATGTAGCCAATGAAGATTCGGTTTGTACCTTATTTACATTAGTTGCTTGTTCCTTCTGTTCTTGCAAGTTTTTCTCAACATGTTCAGGAACTTTATCTTCTTCAGCATGTTGTATAGAATTAAACACTGCGGTGATCTCAGCAGCAGCTAAACCATGATCAATAAGAATCTGTTTAATCTGAGTAAATGGCACTCCTTGCGCCACAGCCTCATTCACCTCTTTAATGATGTTCGCATCCACCATACTCTAAACCTAACTAATCTCTTTTATAAACATTTCTTCTGTGACCCACCAAAGTGACTTGAATTTTCCTGTTTCTGGAATCAATATCAGCAATCGCCCTATAATTCCCAATTCTTAATTTATAATACCCCTTAGAAGATAATTTCTCAAAAAAACGATAAGGGTTTTCTTTAGAAAGAAGAAGTTTAGTAAATATCCGAGACTTAATAGATTTAGGCAGCTTGTTCATAAAATCAATGACCTTATCATCAAAAACCAAATCATACATTAAAGACCTAACCTCTTCCTTGCTTCATGCTCGGTTAGGAATTTGCCTTGCTTAATTCGTTTTCTCGCAGCCTCAATGGCATCTACCGTTTCTTTTGCCAGCTTAGGTTTAGTCTTAACGGTTTTAGCTATATATACTACCTTCTTAATTACTTCATCATAACTTTCATTCTTGTATTCTCTGAACGAATCCAATTCTTGCTTAGTTTCAGTATGAAGTTTAATTGTAGTCACCATTTTAGGTATACTAAAGTATACCAGAGTATATAATACTTTCGAAATGCAAATTCCAGAAAAGATTACAGAAATATTCTTTAAGAATCTTTCTCAACAAAAACCGAAAGAAGAAACAACAGAATCGAAAGAAACTCTACAAATTAACCAACTTATACACACTAAACACACTAACAACTAAAAAAACAATCAATTCTCCCAAAGTGCCAGTTCTAATAAATCCTCTAATGGCGTATTTAGAAAATGGATGAAACACTTTAATCCCTTCTTTGGTCATTGCATCCGCCAACAAATGACTTATGTATCCAATTAGTGCAGCAAACACATATACCTTACCCAAAGTTAAAGAAAACAAAAAGAACACCAACAACAAAGCCCAAATACTATGGAAAAAACCTCGATGCTCAAACAAAAACGCAATGATCTTAACATTTTTACCAATTTTAGAGTCAGGATGATCAATATCAGGTAAAGCACTACAAAACATTGCAATAATAATAAACAGCACTTGATTTGAAGGATGCAAATACTGTATACCAAATAACCCTAACAGAAAACCAAACATTAAGTGAGTCTTAAACATCATTTTTCAAATTCACCAATTGAAAGAATCATATCATGAATCTTGAATATATCTTCAGGATAATTTAATCCATATCCTGGACCAATACAATAATCTCCTTGAGAATTACTCATAAAACCAAACTTCATTCTACAAGCAGCCAACAAAGCCATCGTCAAATCATCATCAGAATAACTAGAATTAATTTCAATATACTCTAAATCATTAGTACATAACTCTTTCTCGCTGCAATTAATCAAAACTGTAGAAGGAACATCCCCATAAATATCTAAAGCAGCTTCAACTACATTATATCCTCGATTATAAGCAATCAACAACAACCTAATCAAATCTTTACTATCAAACACTAAACCCTTCATATCAACTAAATCAACAATCCTAACAAATGCACTATTCAAAACTCTCATTCCATGCATTATTTGTAAATTTACAGTAGAACAATCTGAACAATGCTCATCACATCTCCAACAAGAATCAACCTGCATCAGCCCGCCTTTCCAAGTTTCTCGAGTATCATTATTGCGTTTAAAAATCTCACCGAACTCTTGACGAGTTTTACATCCGCTCTCTTGATAAATCAAAGCATAAAGCATTGGAAAAGAAAGACTCTCCTTTAATAAAGGATATTTTTCAAATTCCTTAAGAAAAATAGGTCTAAATCTATCACAATCATAAATCGCTTCTTGAAACCACATACTAACTTCAGGTAAATCTTCAGAATCATTAACCACAATATCCTCGACAGGATCATCTCCACAACCCACAACAAAAAGTAACAGAACGAACAATCCAATAATCAAACATCTCTTAAACATCATCTTACCAAAACCCATTTACAATTAAATATTTACTCAAAACTCCAATAGTTCGGTCTTCTTTCATTTTACCATCGATAATTAATTTTTTAATATCTTTAATAGAAACCCATTCTGGATGAATAACTTCACCAACTTCTAAATTCTGAGAGTCTAATTCTTCAAACTCTTCTACAACAAAATAAAACAAATCCCATTTAACTGTCGCACCAGCCACAGCAGTCTTAAAGTGAGTTAATGAATTAACAGAAATCCCAACTTCCTCTTTCCCCTCTGCAATCGCCGCCTTCTTAGCATAAGGCATTATATCTTCATCTTTAGAAAGAAACTCTCTATACATTTCTAAAGTATTAAACACCTTACCGCCTGGCAACCTGTAATCATAATCATCCAACTCTGTTCTAAATTCTTTTACAAGAAGTAGTTTATCATCCTTAACAACTATCAACCTAGTGCCTGGAGATCTCCTTGCAATCTCAAACATTACTTCTTTATCTCCGGCTTTGAACGGTTTTTTCACAACCTCAAAGATCTTACCTTCATAAACAACTTGCTCAGGTCCGTTCGGAACTAGTTTATCCATAGAATAAATAATCTATAGTCACTATTTAAAGACTATGCAAATTTTAAATATACTAACCCACAACACCGCAAGCGGTGATGTAATTGAATAAAGGTAAAGTAGTATTAATTGGCGGATCAGGTGTAACAGACAGCCCAGGGTTCAAAGACTTAGAATGGAAAGTTCAAGAAACAGACATACCCACAATACATCCAGTAACAAGACAAGTTGTTGGAACGGGAAGAGTATCATATCAAGAAAGAGAAGATGGAGTTATATTCATAAAACGTCATGGCAGAAGTGACAGTAAATTAGGTACTAAAGGATACGGACCCAGTGTAACTGAATACGCAGCAAATTTAGTCGCAGCAAGAATTCTAGGAGCATCTGTAGTAATCGCATCCAGTGCCGTTGGCAGCCTACAAGAAGAAATTCCGGTTGGAAGTTTAGTTGTTCCGGATGACTATGTAGATGAATCGTTGAGAAATGATAATTTATTTGGCTTAGAAATTAGAACCCATACAAATAGAAGGCCCGCATTTTCTAAAAAAGTTAGAAGAATATTAATTAATGTTGGAGAAGATGGATTTGGAAAGTTCGATAAAGTAGTAAAAAGTGCAACATACGTGTGTATCCCTGGAGACAGTTTTGGAACTGCAGCAGAAGGAATAAAACGCGCACAATACGCAGATATTGTTGGCATGACTGCGTGTCCGGAAGCATCAATGGCGCAACAACTCGGATTACATTATGCAATCGCGGCATTTCCTGTTGATCACGACGCTGATGCAAATCATGAAGGCGGAACATTAGCAGTTATGAAAGAATTATCAAAACACGACAGAGTTCCAGAATACATTAATGAAGTATTAGAAGCAGCTAAAAGAATTGCAGTTCGCGCACCAAGATTAGATCAATTGGTGGGGAATGTAATTCCTGGAGACGCATCAGCGATAGAAAATATATATTTAAGAGCAATCGCAGAAGACATCATGCAAAAATATTGTTCTTAATTTTTTATTTTTCTTATTTACAACAAACCTGAGAGTTCAAAATCTCCACAACAAATCCAATCTTCTCCTTACCAGGCAAACATTCTCTCGCCTCTAACTTACCTTCAGCAGCTAAACAATCTTCTTCAGTCATTCTAGGAATTCCATCATCAATATAATTTATCTCACTCGCAGCCCAACTGAGAATGTCAACTCGCGCAACATACAATTTATCATCAGCCGAAAAATAACGCACATCCGCACCCCAGCAACCTTCACACTTTTTTTGCATCAAAAGTAATCTTACAGGATTTCTACCATTTAATGATTTATACTTATCAGAACTCACAACAGCATCAACCGCCAACTTGCTAGCTCTATCTTCGTTCTCCGCTCTAACTTCATCAAACTCATCTTGTTCCACAATTGGAGAACAAACATTCTCAGATCTACATTCTAACTTTTGTGATAGAAAAATACATTCTTCTGTTTCCAACTCACTACAATCAACCTTAAAACCATCTGCTCTATAATATTCAAACTTTTCTTCTTCTAGAACAATAAAATAATCAGCACATTCTCTAACTTCGTTATTACCATTACAATAATCTTGAGAGTTCACAAAAGAAATTTCTTCAGTAAAAGTATCATCACCATGCCTACACTGCCTAGGATAACTCTCCATTACAGGATTGCCTGCCTCAACACATTCTTCAAAATTAGTTACAGAAATATCTTCAACAGGAACACAACCAACTAAAAACAAGGACAAAACAATCATCACACAAAGCAGCTTATTCATAACATACACCTCTTATAACACATAAAAACACAAAACCCATATTTAAATCCCCACTAAAGAAATATAAATAACCCCTTGACAAAGCAAATTTCAATGGAGGAACGAAACGGCGTTAGGGCATTATTTCATAGTGATTCACCTATTCCAACATACGGAATTGGGCCTGCTCTGATAAACGGAGAATACGCTCAAGGAGAAATCCCAATTGTAGTTGCAACTAACGAAACTGCAATGATCCCATCCATAGCAAGAGGATTAAAAGTTACAAAACTTGCAGGTGGAATCGAAACTCACGTTCTAAAAGATGAAATGACTCGCGCCCCTCTTGTGGTTGCAAGAACTTCAGCAGATGCTGAAGAAATTAAAGCATACTTAGACACACATTACGATAGAGTAGCCGCAGCAGTAAATGCAACAACAAGATATGGACATACAGAAAGCATAGAGACTATAACCGATAACGAAGAAAGAAGAGGATTATATATACGCCTAGGAATGTTTTGCGGTGACGCGGCAGGACACAACATGACAACAATTGGTGGCAATGCGCTGATCAATCATTTACTAGAAAGATTTGGAGAGAAGATTGAGTTAACAGACTCTAGCAGCAACCGTTGTACCGACAAAAAACCCGCCTTAGTAAACAAACAAAATGGAAGAGGTAAGTGGGTAAAAGCGGAAACAGTCATCCCGCAAGAAATTGTCGAAAGAAATCTACGAACGTCTGCAGAAGAAGTTGAAAAACACTATCTATGGAAAATAATAAGAGGATCAGAACTCGCGGGCTCATTAGGCAGAAATGCACATCACGCTAACCTAGTAAATGCAGTCTATAACGCCACTGGACAAGACACCGCAAACACTGTAGACTCATCTTACGGCGATACAATTATTGAAGCAAGAGGCGGAGACCTATACTTTGCTGTTGACATGCCGGTAATAATAGTTGGCACAGTGGGCGGTGGAACAAAACAACATTACGCCCAAAGACATCTTGAAATGATGGGTTGCTTTGGCCCAGGAGAACCTTCAGGCTCGCACGCAAGAAAATTAGCAGAGATTGTAGCTGCAACGACACTGGCGGGAGAATTATCGCTAATTGCTTCATTGACAAAAGGAGACCATATGAAAGCTCACACCCAATTCGAACGTTAAAATTTATAAAAACATCAGATAATCTAGTTCTATGAACGCATCAGCACCAGGAAAAATTATTCTATTTGGCGAACACGCAGTAGTATATGATAAATTAGGAATTTCTTGCGCAGTCAACCTAAGAACACAAGTAAAAGTAAAAGAATCAGATAAAGGATTCATAACTTGCGACAAATTTCCAGAAATTGAATACAATCAAGAAATTCTAAAAGAAATAGAAGAGAAATACAATCCAATAATTCAAAATAAAGAATTCTCAAAACTAATACAAGCACCCCCTCACCATTCTGGACTGTACTTACTATCAAAAATTTTCAAAGAAACCGGCTACAAAGATCTACACATAGACATAACATCAAACGTACTCAAAAACATGGGGTCAAGCAGCGCGTTATTCTCAGCCTTAACGGCAGCATTAACCACCAAATCAAAAGACGAAATCGCAACACTAGCTAATCAAGGAGACATTCTTGCTCATGGTGGGACGCCGTCAGGTATTGATGCAGCCACATGCACGCACGGCGGATTCTTAACATTCAAAAAGAGCAAAGGAATAACAAAACTAAACCTAAAGTCACACTTACCCTTAATTATAATTGATACAGAAACTCCTTCACAAACATCTACCACAGTAAACAGAGTTAAAACACTAAGAGACAAAAACAAAATTAAGATAGACTTAATATTAGAAGAAATAAATCAAATAAGCACCGAAGCCATCGACACCATTAAAGAAGAAAACTATGCGCATGTTGGACAACTAATGAACGAGAACCAAGAACTTCTTCGACAACTCCAAGTTTCTTCAGAAAAGATCGACACCATCATAAATACACTATCAAAAAATCCTAACATATTTGGAGCTAAATTAACAGGTGGGGGCGGTGGTGGTTGCATCATCGCTCTAACAAAAAACCAAGAAGAAGTAATTCAAAATCTCAAGAACAAAGGCATAAAAAGCTATAAAGTTAACATAGATACTGAAGGAGTAAAAAGAAATGACTGAAGTAATTCTAGTAAATGAAAAAGATCAAGCAACTGGTACCAAAGAAAAGTTAAAAGCCCATCAAGAAGGCCTTCTCCACAGAGCATTTTCAATCTTCACATTCAACAATAAAGGCGAACTTCTAATCCAACAAAGAGCAAGCCACAAATATCACTCAAGAAATAAATGGGCAAACACTTGTTGCAGTCACCCTGTTACGAATTCTGACTTTAACACAGAAGCCAGAAAAAGATTACAAGAAGAAATGGGTTTTGAATGTGAACTAAAAGAAATATTCTCATTCATTTACAAAGCTAAACTAGAAGAACTCACCGAACATGAATTAGATCATGTGTTCATAGGAGAATACAACAACGACCCAAATCCAAATCCTGAAGAAGTTCAAGATTTCAAATGGATCACATTAGAAAATCTAAAAGAAGACATGGAAAAAGAACCTGATAAATACGCATACTGGTTTAAGCACATAATTCTCAGTCCAAAACACTTCAATAGACTAAAACAAGAACAAGAAGCCCTATAACGTAACAATTCTGCGCAAATAGCTTTATAAATGATTTAAAATTCTACTAATCTATGATAGATCACTTTATTGTACACTATGACGAAATCGGACTTAAAGGTGCTAATAGATCTTACTTCGAGCAAATGCTCATGAACAACATAAAAGCCAAACTAGGTTCAAAAGTAAAAAGAATAAAACGTGAATCAGGACAAATAACTGTCGTAGCAAATAATTCAGAAGATTCTAAAGAAATAAAACAAGGATTAACAGAAGTATCAGGCATCGCTTACTTTTCTCCAGCAATCATTTGCAAATTAGATATGGATGATATCAAGAAACAATCTATAGAGTTCATAAAAAACGAAGAGTTCACAACATTCAAGATTGATGCAAAACGTCATGACAAACATAACGATTTAGATTCTAGACAAATAAACAACGAACTTGGAGACCATGTAAGAACCACTTTAGACAAAACTGCCAAGATGAAAGATCCAGATTTGGCATTAAAAGTTGAAATTACTAGGAGCAACGCATACTTATCATATGAAAACATCCAAGGTGTTGGTGGAATCCCCATTCGAAGAAAACAAAAGGTTGTTACTCTCCTTTCAGGAGGATTCGACAGTCCGGTCGCAGCACAATTAATGATGAAAAGAGGATGCGAAGTCATTTTCGTGCATTTTCAAAATGATAACTTAGTAAAAAAATCAGTAGAAAACAAGATTCTAAAGTTAACAGAGCAATTATCAAAATACCAACTTCAAACTAAACTATACATAGTCCCTTTCGAAGAACTTCAAAAAGAAATCATCATGAAAGTTCCTCCAAAAATAAGAATGTTGATCTACAGACGATTCATGATTAAGATATCTGAAGATATCGCAAAACAAAACAGAGCATTTTTCCTAGTAACAGGAGATAGCTTATCTCAAGTCGCATCTCAAACCATTGAAAATCTCAGAGCAACATATGCAAAGTCAGATATGCAGATTCTCTCCCCATTAATTGGAATGGATAAAAAAGAAATCATAGCAATCTCAAGAAAAATAGGCACACATGATATTTCAAAACTAGCCTATTGCGATGTATGTAGCTACTTCCTTCCTAAAGGTCCCGAGCTAAAAGCATCAACCAAACTGCTAGATGATTTACAAGCCACGGTAGACCCGGAGATAGTCGCAAGAACAACAGAGAGTGCAATAATAAAAGAATTTTAAAATGAAATCTTCCGCAATCGCCAACTCAAACATTGCTTTGGTTAAATATTGGGGAAAACAAGACAAAGAACTAATTCTTCCTTACAACAACAGTATTAGTCTCACAATCAGTGATTTGCACACACATACAACTGTCGAGTTCAACGAAGAACTAAAGGAAGATCAAATAACACTTAACGATTCACAAATTGATGAAACATCTAGAAAACAAATAATCAAATTCTTAGATATAATAAGGAAAGACTCAGATCTAAAGGCCAAAATCGTAAGCAAAAACAACTTTCCAACAGCATCAGGATTAGCGTCTTCCGCATCAGGCTACGCCGCATTAACCTTAGCAGCCACTAAAGCACTCAATCTAAACCTAACTAAAGAAGAACTCAGCAAACTTGCGAGAAGAGGTTCAGGATCGGCGTGCAGATCAATATATGGAGGGTTGTCTGAATGGCAAAAAGGAACAAACAACGATGACAGCTTTGCCAAACAAATAGAGAAAAAAGACTACTGGCCAGATTTGAGAATGCTCATCTGCACCACAACTACAGAAGAAAAGAAAACCAAGTCCAGAGCTGGAATGGCGCAAACTGTCGCTACATCTCCAATGTACAAATCATGGTTAGACACAATCGAAAATGATCTAACTAATGTTCGAACCGCAATAAAGAACAAAGACTTCACCCTTCTAGGAAAAACCGCAGAAAGTAACTGTCTTAAAATGCACGCAACCATGATTACTACCGAGCCCCCGATCATATATTGGAATCCAACCACAATAAAGATAATGAAACAAGTAGAACTATTGAGAGAACAAGGAATTGAATGCTATTACACTATGGATGCGGGACCTCAAGTTAAAATATTGTGTTTAAAAAATAATCAAGAGACAATATTAGAAAAAATAAAACAAATAGATGGAGTAATAAACACAATAACAACCAAACCAGGAGAACCTGCAAAAACAACAGAACAACACCTTTTCTAAAATGATAAAATGCTCGGCGCCAGGAAAAATAATGATCTCAGGAGAGTGGTCAGTACTAGAAGGACACTCCTGCATCGTCGCCGCAGTCAACAAAAGATCTGAGTGCACCATCGAAGAATCAGACAAACTTCTACTAACAATTCCTGAATTCAACATAGAAAAACAAGAAATAAACTTAGACCAATCAAAATCAGCAACAAGATTCATAGTAGCATCACTAAACACGTGCAAAGAATATTTAAATGAACTAAAACCAATGCACATAACAACAGAAAGCAATTCAACAAAAATAAACAATAAAAAAATTGGCCTGGGTTCTTCAGCAGCAATAACAGTAGCAACCATTGCAGCAATTCTAAAATACCATGATGAAGAAATAAACAAAGATTTAATCTTCAAACTCGCATCCATCTCACACTACAAAGCTCAAGGAAAACTGGGTTCTTGTTTTGACATTGCCGCCTCAACTTATGGGAATGTAATATCATACACCCCATTCAACAGCGAATGGTTACTAGAACAAGTCAACTCAAAGACAATAAAAGAAATAGTACAACTAGGCTGGCCAAACCTAAACATCACACCATTAAACAACATAGATTTAGATCTAAAAATTGGCTGGACAGGAGACTCAGCATCAACTAGTGAAATGATCAAACAAATGAATGAATGGCCAGACAAAGAAGAACACAAAAGAATCATTCAAAACATATCAGATATTACTCAAGACTTAATCAAAGAGTGGCAAGCAAACAATACAGACAAAATACTAACATTAATCAAAGCAAATGAAGAACTATTGAGAGAACTAACTAAACAATCAAAAGTTAACATAGAGACACCAGAACTAAAACTTCTCTCAGACCTTGCCAATAAACATGGAGCAGGCAAACTCTCAGGTGCCGGTGGTGGAGATTGCGGTATCGCACTAACAAAAGAAAACCAAGATTTAGAAAAAGACTGGATTTCTAAAGGCATAACCCCTCTAACCGCAAAAATAGACCCTAATGGCGTACTATAATTGAGAGAAAGATTTATAGATAATAACCTAAAATTCTAGCATAAAAATGAACCAAAGAGGCATAAGCGGCATTGGAATTGCAGTACCAAGAAACATTCTGCGACTCGAAGATCTAGCCAGAGCCAGAGGAATCCCTCCCGGAAAATTCATAAACGGACTAGGACAAGAAAGCTTTGCAGTCCCATGTACTAATCAAGATTCTGTAACATTAGCGGCAGACGCACTAGATGACCTAATAAGAAGAACAGGTATAGACCCTGGAGACATAGGGAGACTAGTTGTAGGCACAGAAACAGAAGTAGATCACGCCAAAAGCATTAGCAGCTACTTAATGGACTTATTCCCCTTACCCAGAACTTGCGAAACTTTCGAAGTTAAACAAGCCTGCATTGGAGGCACATACGCATTAAATGATGCAATGGACTGGAGCTCACTAAGAGGAAAAATCGCAGTTGTCATAAACTCCGACATATCAAGATACGAAATTGGTGGGGCTGGAGAACCAACTCAAGGCGCGGGAGCAGTCGCCCTTTTAGTAACACCACAACCTTCACTATTAACATTCGATCTACCAACAGGAACATCCAGTGGAAACGAGAACACATTCTACAGACCACTAGGCTCAGAACATGCAATAGTTGATGGTAAAGAAAGTGTTAAACATTACCTTGCCGGATTAGTAAGATGTTATGATGATTTCTTAAAAAACGACGGCAATCCAGAACACGACTTATTTGTATCACACTTACCATATACAGCAATAGCAAAGAAAGCATTTGCAGTATTCACTTTAGTTCAGAAAATAAGAGAAGCATCTCCTGATGCAACAGAAGATGGATTTGCAGAACTAGTAGAAAGAATATTCGCAGGAGAACTAAAAGAAATAATAGAAGAAGCAAAAGCAACACCTGACTTTGAAGACAGATTCCAAACACAAACTGCACCATCGTTACCGTTCAGCAGAAGAGTTGGGAACATATACACAGGTTCAATGTATCTCGGGTTATCAAGCGTACTAACAGAATTAGGCGAACAAGCCAATGGACAATCCATATTATTCTATTCATTTGGCTCAGGATCATCAGCAAAAATGATGAGAGCAACGGTACAAGACAACAGAGTCGACGTTAGATTACCGACACCAATACCATTAACAGTTCAAGACTATGAACATGTGAGAAGAGGCGGAATAATCTTAGAAGATCGAGGAGTTGTAATCAAAAGCATTGATGGTCTAACAGGCATAAGACAGTACAAAAGAACCTAATCTCTAGAACGCGATTAAAAAAAAGATAAAAAAAGAAAAAGAAACTCTTACTTTCGCCTTTTAGCAGCTTTTCTCTTAACTGGCTTCTTCTTAGCCACTTTTCTCTTAGCTACCTTTTTCTTTGCAGGCTTCTTCTTAGCAGCTTTTCTCTTAACTGGCTTCTTCTTAGCCACTTTTTTCTTAGCTACTTTTTTCTTTTTAGCAGGTTTCTTTTTAGCAGCTTTTCTTTTAACAACTTTTTTCTTAGCTACTCTTCTCTTAGCAGGTTTCTTTTTAGCTGCTTTTTTCTTAGCTGTCTTTTTCTTTTTGCCGCCACGTGACATTTTAGCTTTAGCTACGTTTCCTTTCTTATCAATAAAGTATAAGAAACCAGCTTCTCTCTTAACGCCGCACTTTGCAACAGTTTCCTGTTTTTTACTAGTCCTTTGACCAGCTCTAGCCATCTTAACTCTTGAGACATTACCTTTTTTGTCCAAGAAATAAAGATAACCGGGCTCTCTCTTAATTCCACATTTTGCTACTACAGTTGCCATAATTTAACACCTCGATTTATGACCTCGATTTAGACTATTGAGTATTTAAAACTTTGCAAAAAATAGCCTTTTTCTCGAGGAGAGAACTAGAATAAGCACTTAATCTTCCAAGGCAATAGCACTTTTTTTAGAACTTCGGACCCTTGAATATAGGACAAAAACAACCCATAATTAGTCACAGGCACATCAACATTTGAAAGATCCCGCAGTCGAGCCATCAGCTTCTGAGATGAAATCATGCACCCCCCGCAATGGATAATTAAACTGTAATCCGCCAGGTGATCATTGTCTTGAAACTCCCTTCCAAAGTTATGTTCTATCACAACCCCGGGAAATTTTTCCTCAATATAATTAGGAATTTGCACAGTTCCAATATCTTCTTCAATTCTGGAATGATTACACGCCTCAACAATTAAAACCTTATCTCCACTTCGTAAAGAAGATAACACCTTTAACCCATCGACAAATGTTGATAATCTCCCTCCACTCATATGATTTATCATCACTATAGAAAACGTCGTCACACCGACCTCATCAGGAGTCCACGGAGCTACTAGATCAATCGCCTGAGAATCAGTAATAATCATCTTGGGCTTGCGCTTAAACTCTGACAAAAACGAAAGATACCTTTCTTTCTCCTTCTGAAAATCCGGACCCCTGCCAGCACTAAGATCCATTCTAAAAGAAACCGGATGCCCCCAGTTTCGCGTAATATGTTCCTCAACCATCGACTGAGGACGTAAATATCTACCAGCAGGCGTCTCTGCATCCATAGGAATTATCAAAACATAATATTCACCCTTCTCGATAAAAGGCAATAAACTTCTTGGCTTAGACTTAGGAACATAAGTAGAAAGAATAAAATCCAACAACTCAGCTCTCCGCTCAGCATCAATAACACTAAGATGGATAGACTTGTAAAATCGCAAAAGGGACAAATCACCCTCCAGACGTTTAATATTCTCAGCTAAAACAGTAGAATCCATCTCACCAAATACATTATACACAACAAATAATTCCTTATTCAATTCCCTAGAACGAGCGATTATCTCAGACTCTTGCGAGAGATCATCAGTCTCTGGATTAATTACCAAAAGCACCAAATCACATTCTTTAAGATTGGAAAATACCTTCTCTCTCTTCTTCTCGCCCAGCTCTCCACCTTCATCCACTCCAGCAGTATCAAATAACCTGACCGGACCCAAACCGTGTATTTCAATAAGAGATACTTTAGTATCCGCAGTCGTACCGGGAGTAGAATCAACAATAGATGCTTCTTGCTGTAGAAAAAGGTTCATCAAACTACTTTTCCCAGAGTTCACTTTTCCAAAGATCCCTATGTTTTCCTTTTGAACATTCATAGTATTGGATCCCCGTATCCCTCACCAAGCGTCAGCCCCACACTAGACACCACACCTCTCACACACCCAGCGCAATCATCAGCACTTTCATGTATACACACCTTATCAGGATAAAGTAAATATTTTTGCCTATATTTTTGAGGTGTAACATTAGGCATTAGTAAATTAGCTCCAGCTTTAAGAGCAATTTGACGTCCATCAACGGGCCTTATAGTTTGCAAAGCAGTTGTAGAAGGAATAAACATTTCTGGACAGACTAACCTGACAATCGCTATAACCTTAATCATTTTCCAGAATTCCCCTCCAGAATTCCCCGCCATGGGCGTATCAGGATGTGAAATGAAAGGACCCATGCCGGCCATGCTAACGCCATTATCCCTCATAAAGAAAATATCATCTACCAAATCTTCATCTGTTTGACCTGGCAAACCAACCATCATGCCAGATCCAATCTTGTACCCAATATCATGAAGAGCATTCAACAATGCCACTCGTTCATCAAACAGATTTTTTGCCAAAGGATTGCCAGAATGTAGACCGGCATACAACTCAGGATTGCTTGTCTCAAATCTAATCAAAACACGCCTCGCCCCCACCTCATAAAAACGCTTATAAGAATCAACGGGCCTTTCACCAATACTCAAAGCAATACGACAATCTGCTTTAGAAAGAACTCCTTCAACAATTTTAACAATAATCTCGTCTGTATAATAATCATCTTCGCCGCTCTGCAACAATATAGTCTTATATCCAAATTTTGCTACAGCGCTAACAGCAATATCAATTATTTGCTCAGGATCCATCCTATAACGTCCCACTTTACTATTGCTTTTACGAATACCACAATAATTACAGTCATTTCTACAATAATTAGAAAACTCTATTATCCCTCTAATAAAGACCTCATCACCTAAAACCGAACTTCTTACCGCATCAGCTTTCTTCATCAACACATCAACATCACATTCAGAACTTAGCAAAAAAAGTACATCCTCCTTACACAACTTATCCTTGTTAACCAATTCAGAAGTATATGTCCCGTTCACCATTTTTTATCCTATTGATTCGCTCCAACGTCTCCTCGCGCCTTTTTTCAGTAGAAATATCTGATAAAGATTCATTAATTAAATCCTCACCAACTTTAACCAAATCATTCTCTCCATAATCTGTTAAATATTCTTGAAATGTCAATATGGCATTAGGTTGACAAAAATCTTGTATCAATCCGGGCTTTGCCAAATCCATAAAATCTTTACCAACTCTACCTTTACGATAACAAGCAGTACAAAACGAAGGTAAATTACCTTGCTTTACAACCTCGCTCATAACTTGATCACAATTTCTGAAATCATTCAAAGTAAACTGACCCATCTTCGGATTAGAATCACTATATCCTCCAACTTCAGTATGCGAACCAGCACTTATCTGAGAAACTCCTAAAGAAAAGAGTTCATTACGCAACGCAACACTCTCCCTTGTCGACAAAATTAAACCTGTATAAGGCACTGCCAATCTCAATATCGCAACGATTTTCTTAAAATCTTCATCAGATACAGCATAAGGGGGATTTTTAGTATAAGGCACATTAGCTACAGGCTCAATTCTTGGAACTGAAATTGTATGAGGACCAACACCATAAGTTGAATCTAAGTGCTCGGCATGCATCAACAAAGAAAGCACCTCGAACTTAAAATCGTACAACCCAAACAAAACTCCAATGCCAACATCATTCATACCGTTCTTCAATGCACGATCCATCACATTTAGTCTCCAAGAATAATCTGCCTTCTCCCCAGATGGATGAACTTGATTGTAAGTTTCCTTATGATACGTTTCCTGAAAAACCGTATAAGTACCTATTTCACATTTTGCTAAACGAGAAAACTGGGCTTCGTCCAAAGAAGGAATCTCTACATTTATTCTCCTAACCGAACTACCTTTATCATCAGTAACAGAATAAACTATCTTCAAATACTCCATAAACTTATCAAAACTAAACTTAGAGAAATCCTCCCCCATCAACATCAAAACCCTTTTGTGCCCTTGAACCAGTATTTGTTTAACTTCTTGTACGAGCGATGTCTCAGAAAGCACTCCCCGATCTAGAGCAAGATTATCTTTTCTAAAACCACAATACAAACAATTATTAGAACAGAAATTTGATACATAAAGCGGAGCAAACAAAACAAGACGACTACCATATATTGCCCTTTTCACAATCTTAGCGGTAGAAAGAACTTTCTCAATTTTAGAAGAATCCGATAAATTAAGCAACACTCCAACTTCCCACAGAGATAATCCCTTGAAATCTTTTGCTTTGGATATAATCCGTTCAAACTCAGAATCCGAAACAGTATTCGTATTGTCAATTATTTCTTGAATCTTCTGGCCGTCTATAAAACTCATATGAGAAAACCACCTCTCAAAAACATCAATAGTAAATTCGTTTAAATATATTTCCTAGTTATTTATAACAAGAACAACAAAACGGCGTTATTCTCGCCTATAATATCCATAAAGCAGAAAACAAACAATACCCACCAAAGCGCCTAACAAATTAACTACCGAATCATGCATAGTATCAATCCACACTCCCGCTAAATACCCCTCACCGAACGCATCACCAACAACGTCACCAAAATCTCCATCTCCGATCATGAAAACCCCTTCTCCAGTACCAAACATCTCATATCCAGAATACTCTAACAATTCTACAAAACTTCCCACACCCATAGATGCCAAAATAACTAAAACCACCATCATTCCTTTAGTAGCCCCTCTACCTCTCACCAATTCACACAGCAGAAAAGACACCGCAAACAACCCAAAAAAGTGAGTGAACACATCATACTCCACAGACACGGGGGAGATAGAATAAAACCCAAACGTACCTGCAGAATGAAATATAAGAGCTAAACAAACCAGACTAGTAGTAAGAGGATTTAACCTTAATTTCTTACGAAATAAAAACAATAAAATAATAATAAAGATAGACAAAATATTATCCCAAAACCAAGAACCTCCATTAACATAATGAGCATAAAAAGCAAACAACCCTAAAATCAAACAAGAAACAACAAAAATGCTCTCTATAACCGGTTTGCGCACGTCTAAACCTATTTTAGTTTTCATCTTAGTTTCCAATAATAAAGATATTATTTCTACCAACCATCAAAGCACTCTCAGGAATCCTCAACTCATTATCTCCTTCATCTATTGCGCCCTGATACACGATTTTATTGTTAACTTCAAGAATGATCTCACCTTTCGCCTCTTCAGCTTCAAATGTCATAAGCAAATCTCTCATATCGGCCTTACCTAAAACAACATCAAACCCTTTCCTTCTTTGAATCTGAATATCTCCCGCATCATCTATCTTAATTTTTTTAGTAAAAGCATTCAACAAAACTCTATTAATGTTCTGCCTTAGTTCATCAACATCATCAACATTAGTTACAACATATATACTATCTACAAAATACTGTTTATCTATTGTATCAAATACTAAAGTATTAACCCCTGTTTTAAGATAGGTTTTCGTCAAGTATACAGCATTCTTTTCTTGACATTTAGGAATAAACCCATTCTCTCTTCTACCATTAACAATCAAGAACAAAGGATTCACATCAGATTGAGAACACTCAGGTAAAAACTCAACCAACACATTATCGCCACTACTAATATCTGGAGTAGTCAAATAAAAATCATTATGCTTAACTTGTCCTTCCAGATCACCAATAGCTTTAGAAATCTCAATTTCTCTTAAATCAAACTCAAAATTCTTAGGAGCTGGAACTTGATCCACAACCACAACATTATTCTCAACAACTTCTTCCTCTTCAACCTCTTCAGAAACAGGCACTGGAGGAATCTCTGGTTCAACAATTGGATCTTCATGTAAAACTTCTTCATACACTACAACTTCATTCTCCTTTACCAACTCAGGTTCAGAAATCGCTTCAACATCATCTTCAACTATTTCTATTGCAACTTCATCTTGAAAATCGCAGAAACCATTAACATCTTCATCTAAACAACATTCATCATCAGTATAATCAATATATGGTGCTTCGCACCCAATATCTGTTGTACAAGATGTTAATAAAATAACCAAAGCAAAAAGAGCCATCAAACTAACAAGGCCTTTACAAAAACCGCAAGAACTACTCATTACTCTCCCCCTCTAACTCCATAATACTTGGAACTTCTTGCTTAGAAACTCCCATCGCCTCCATCTCCTTAATTGGATCAGGATTTGCATCAATCTCAAAAACATTAAACTCTAACCTGTCAAACATTTGGTTCTTCTTAACAGCGCCACCTACTTTGACAATTTTACCCAGCACAGACTGTTTCAACTCTTCCAATTTCTCAGAATCTTCTCTCATGCCCTGCACTGCCTCATCCTCTTTGCCCAACAAACTTTGCACTTGATTTGCCCAGAAAACAGCCCTAATAGCATCAGAACCATCATCTAAAAAAGCATTCAACACATAAGAATAATATGGCTTAACAGTTCCATGCTCATCACAAACAAAACTATCCTCTCCTCTTTGCCTAACTCTCTTTTTACAATCAGGACACATCTCAAAGAATCTAACGTCAAATGTTTGTACAATAGTCGCCAGTAACTCAACTCTAGACATTCCTTCAGAAAGATCAACAATCTTTGTTCTAGTAACTGCGGCTTTAACTGCTTGAGTCTTAACCTCTCCGACTTCTTCCCCTTCTGGATTAACTATTAACTCAGATTTATCATTCAAATGCAGTTCAGCACGACCATTATTATCTTTAACATAAGCACCTACGACTTTAACCGTATCGCCTTCTTTAACAGATGAAACATTATCAGTCTGATCACCCCAAAGAGTAACTCTCATAGAAGCAGTATCATCTGCAACCCATAGTGAAGCAACCTTACCAGTCGCACCATCTTTTCTAGTAAATTCTTTAACAGGATATATAGTTTGAACCTTACCAACCATCTCAACGGCTCTCATCCCTGCTAGAATATTTGTAATCTTTAATCTGCCAGTGGTTTGATCAAATAGTTTAATGCCTAAATCATTAGCAATTATATGTGCAGCACCTTCCTCAGAAATCAATCCAGCCAACTCATCAAGTTTGGCTCTTATTCTTCCCCTAATTTCTTCTTCTGAAACACCAGAAGCATCTTTTAACTTTTCAATTATTTTCTCAACAGGCATGCGTATCATACATCAACCCCCCTGATCACAACCAATTTAACGCAGTTTATAAACTTTTTGGACTTAAAAATAACAAGAAATAAGGAGCTCTACTCCATGTATTCGCTTGATTCAATATTTTCCAGAATATAATGGTCGCCTTGCTTAACTAAATCTCCCCGAATAGTGAGATGATTATTTTCTATAACTGGTTGCGGATTGTAATATGGATCAACTGCCAAATCATCAGATGTTTTATCTGTCAAAACAAACATGAATGGGACAGAATCATACCTAGGAAGCCATTGCCCAGTATCGGGATGCTGTAAATACAAATCAGGAAGTCTTGCTTTTAGATCAAACTCAGGAGTTTTAACTTCTCTTCCCGAAACAGAAGAAGTAACATCCATAGAACCAAACGCAATTCCCGCTTTATTCAAATCACCATAATCATTAGCAAAAACCGAAGAGACTTCTTTATCCAAATAATACATCCTCAAAACTAAAGGCTCTTGGATATCAGCAGGCAAACCATCTTCATTCTCATACACACCATCACTACCTTTTTCTCTCTTACCACCCAAAGAAGTATAATTATCCTGCAAATCAAATTCAATAGTATACTTTCCACCAGAATAACTTAAATTAAACTTACTCATCTTTCCAGGAGACAACAAATCTCTAACCGGATAATTATCTAGCATTGACTCATTAACTTCATACAATGTTTGATCCTTGACGTAATCTCCATCCTCGCTCACTGCAACCACGTAGAAATCATAAATACTGCCCGGATTTAATCCACTCAAGTATAAATACATTTTATCATCACCAAAAGATCTTATAGTCAAATTATGTTTTAATTCAAAGAAAGGTGTGGCGGAAGTACCACCCACAAAAACTAAATTAGCGAGAGCATCTAAACCGTTGATATCAAAACCATAAGTTACATTGTCAGGATCATACTCAATATCCTCGCGAGAAAAATGCGTCATCAACATAGAATCATCAATTTTAACAGTAAAATAAGGTGCCTGGTTTAAGTCCACAGAACCACCAAACGCATACACATAATAATATTTAACTTTCTCCTCTTTTGATTGATTCCAATATAACAAAACTTCCGAATCTGTATGATTAAACTGCACAACATTTAGTTCCTTAATTGGTGCAGGAGGCTTACCTTTCAAAGCAATAGCAAAATTATATGTTACAGATAACTCTTCAACAACCCCGCCAATAAAATAAGGTAGTTTTTTCTCTTTATTCCAAACACAAATCCCATATGTTCTATCAGGATCAAAACCTCTCACCAAATCAGATGCAGTTTTATCTCTACATTCGCCTTTCTCCCAATAACACTCTAAACCGCAATTAGAATTACAAGCAATATCAGTAGGATTATCAGAACATTTAGGGTTAGGAGGACACGTACCACATCTAGAAAAAGACTTCCTGTCTGTAAAGAATGCGACCGTATAATAGGGAGTACAGCCCAGCTTACAAGGATCCATTGCACAATATCTCTCATTCACATAATTCGAACAATCTTTGGGAAGCGAAGAACATTTTTTACATTCTCCATACTCGCCAGAAACAAAATAAGAAACATGCAGTTCTTCGCCAGCTTTTGTATTCTTCTTCAAACATTCTTTCTCAGAAATTCCATTTTTAGGAACATCTCCCAAAGCAGGAGTACACTTTGAACCAAACCACTCGCAATTGAGACTTCCTCCGCACTTATCATTTGCATAATAACAAGTCTGTCTAGTTCTCAAATCACTACAAGACAAAACATCACACGAACCACAATCGTCATATACTAAATCCAGCGTATAGGTAGGCACCATGCGCCTCGCCAGAACACACATACGCTCACTTTCAGTAAAAACATCACAATAATTAAGATTTGCTTCAAAAGGATCTTCAAAAAATTCAGTCAGCGCCTTTTTCACACAATCAGAATCCGCGTTTGTCGGATCTTCGCATTTTTGAATAACCTTTAGAACATATTCAGATATCTTTTTGTAGTCATCTAAAGAATAATTAACTCTAGTAACGAAAGAAGGCATAAATCTATACTTGCCTAGAAGTTTATTAATATAGCCTGCTTGTGCTTGCGAACCTGCTGAATCACCAAACTCATAACGTTGCTTGCACGCACCATAAACACCACAAATTTTGGATACATATCTATACAGAGAATCCTTTTCAGGATTTGCAGGATCAAAATCCTTATGACCTGGAATTTTTTTTATGCAAGAAAGTAATGGCTGAGCAACACCATTAACAACACAATGCTTTTTTATTCTTCCGCCACCCTGATTATAGGCTGCAATCGCCAACTCAGGGTAACCATCAAATGATATAAGTAAAGATGAAATAAACTGAGCAGAAGCATCAAATGCTTTCTCAGGATTAAAACGATCATCCACCGCCATTGCTTCTTGCAAAGTCATATCTTTAACTTTAGCTACCAAACGATCTGCATACTCTTTATTGCAACCAAAACAGTTTTTTTTATAATCCGGATTTGAATTAAGAAAAGCATGATCTTGGCACTTAGCATAATTTTTATCTTCAAAAACCTTAAGACCATATTGTTTTGCAGTTCCCGGCATGAATTGTACTATTCCAGCAGCACCACAACCTTCGGAAACGGCAACTGCATGAAAATTAGATTCAGTAAATGCAAACCCCTCAATTAATTTAGGAGGAATACTGTGCTTTAATGCGGAAACCGCGATCATATTATCAACCTGCACCTTAGAAATTGGATGAATAACTAAATGACCTGTAACTTTATTAGTAGAAACATCTAGACCAACCGCCAGACTAGAAAATATAAGAATTAGAACAGTTAACAAATATATCATATTCATTAGGTGTTTTTTCTCCATTCTACTTCTTTATCCTCTTCAAAACATATCTTATATCTGAGGGTTTATAACCTTTTTTAACCAGATATTGTAAAATTCGATCATTATCGTACCTATATCGCTTAAGATTCGCAACCTCTTTTCTGATTAAATTAAGCATACCTTCATCCTTAGATGATGTAAAATGAACCACTAAAATAACAAAGATAATTACAAACACAAATATTATAGGAAACAACGCAACATCTAATAACTCAAGTATCTCATCATCAGAACTATCGTCCAAACTATAATCTGAAGGATAATAAGAGTAGTTCTCACCAACCACATCATCACTTACTGTTTTCTCCAAATCAGGCATAACTTTCTCAATTTCATCTCTTCTTTTTTCTTGAAGATCCGCCTCAACAGGTTGCACAACACAGCTACCGTTCATACAACAATAACTACTCGCATCATCAGTATAAATCCACTTACCCGTACAATGTTGAAAAATGTCACAAATCTCCCCACCCAATTCTCTACAAAACGTATTGAAAGTTATATTGATCAAAGGTTCTTCACCCTCCAATAAAGTGCCATTGTAAAAAGTTTCATAATCTGCCTCATACATACATCCAAGAACATCAACGCAACAATAACCACCATCAAATTCCACTTCGAGCCCATCACATACGGAAACCTCATCACAGATCTCGCCATAAACTTCATCATTAGCAATAAAGACCGGACCACAAGGAACGTTCTCTGCAAATACAAATAAAGATAAAACTAAAGAAAACAAACAACCACAAACCAAAATAATGTACCATTTCATATTAATCAAATAAACTCATCCGACAGTCTTCACTGGTAGGATCATCTAAACACACACATTCCGGCTCATAAGGATAGTCATTGCAAAACTCATAAAGACCAATATCGTCGGAGTCATCAAATTCCTCAAATAACGATTTATAAGACACGCCAGAGTTTCTGGTATTCATAGAATCACCTCTTGCCTCTCCCGCGGCAACACATGCAGGTATAACTCTATAAACATATTTCCAAGAATCTCCTTTAACTAGTTTTGCACGCCCAGATTGACTACAATAATACCTAGTATCAATATATTTTGGAAAAGTCCCTTTACAAATAGCGTCTTCCTTATTCATACACCCATAATCTAACGCACGAAATGATGTATTCTTTTTATTTACGGGAGTGCCAACAATATTGATGTGAGATGTACCCCCATAACAAGGCCCGGCCTTACCACTATAACACTTCCCAAAACATCTCTTTTTAACACATTGCTTTCCTTTACAAACAGGATTATCGGCAGGCATCGCTCTACACTTCGCCCTACAAGCATAACAAGCAGATGACTCGGTGCATTTTCCTTTAGCATTTGAATTTGTCCCAGCAACATCATTTGGACCGCTAAACTTCACACCAGGTGCCACATAATAAACAATATCGCCTGGCAACAAATTATTGGTTTTAAACTGAGCATTCTTATAACTTAATGAAGGATGATTCCAAGAATTAAGCTTGATCCAGCGATATTCTGTAGCTAATGAATTAGGATCTCGAGTATACATCTGCGACACAACTTTGCCTCTTCTTTTTTTCTCCTTAAGGCCAAGAGGCCAATTAACTCTCAACCCATATTTTTTTTCAGCTACAAAGAAAACATTCCAAACATATGTACCGCAACACATTCCTCCCCCTTTGGTTTTGGGATCTGTGAAAGAATTGGCCGCAATACCCAAAGTACAACCCGCATAATCGATCCCACAACAAGAGGTTTTACTACAAGATCCAAACGAAGAAATGCCATCATCCAGATTGTGTTTTAATTTAAGATCATCAGGAATCGCATCAAATTGATCATAACCCTCACAATCAGGATCACAAATATCTGGCCAATAATTATCTTTAGCATACCAATCATAATTCCATCCTGCACGAGCAATATCGGCTGCAGCAATCTCAAGCTTCTTTACTTCCTTAATACATTCCTCAAGATAAGCAGGATACAACTCAGCATCACCAACTCCACCGTCGCCAGTACCCAACACAACATCAAAAGGCATATCTGCACTCATCACATCTAATTCAATTGAATCTTTCGCATTACCTTTAATAGATAAAATCTCAGACGTCTCTTGCTGAACTCCAATATAATAATTATTTTGCTGAAAAACCGCTGCAGGATAACTCTCAAGATATTGATTCAGATGTAAATTTACAAAAGGAGTTAACTCAGAATCCAATGCAACCGGAAATGCATGCTCCCCCGCATCATACCACACCGGCAAACCCGAATAAAGGCCTAATGGAGATCCCTCGACATATCCTCCGTTTTCTGCTAAATCAGATAAGGCATTATATGCCGCAAACTCTGCAGCCAGATCAAGATAAAATAAATGTGTATCTGCCCTCACAGCACCAACTTGAGCTCGCAAAGCATCACTACCAATAATATAATCTTCACCCTGTATGGTACTTATCTTTGACGCTTTCATCAACAAAACATAAGCAGTAGACAAAGCTAAGATTGTTAGCACCACTACCGCCAACATAAAATATATTGTTCCTTTCTTATTTCTTAACATCTTTACCAAGCACCTTATCAACATGTTTAGGATGATGACCTTCTTTAAGTAAATAATATCTAACATGATGATGAGGATAACCTAATTTTTTCAAATGATGCGCGCGTTCTCGAACAATGTTTAATTTTCTAGAATCACCATTAAAAAATAAAAATAGAGCTAACAAAATAAAAACTGTCAAGAACAAAAACACAACTGGATAAACTAAAATCTGCCAAACAGTATCAAATCTGGATTTAGAAACATCCGAATCATTTATAGAAACTCTAAAATCAAAATACTCTTTTTCAGAGTCTTCTTCGAGATCAACAGTTTCCTCTTTATCCAGATCATACATAACTGCATCAAACTCATCAGAATAAGTATCAATGCAACTACCATTCAGACAACATAATCCTCCCGAATCATCAGTATAAATCCACTCACCACTACACTCTTGAAACACGGTACAAATCTCACCACCCTCCTCTCTACAAAAAGAATCATATAATTGAATTTCTTCATCAACACCATCATTAATGAACCTAACATTAAGGTAATTATCAAAATCTAATTCAGTCATACATCCAGGGGGGGAGAAACAACAATAATCTTCACCAATCCACGCACCGTCTCCAACACAAACCTCACTATCATCACACAGTTCACCAAACTCATCAGCACCATCAATAATTATAGGACCGCATTGAAGAGTGTCTGCAATAACTTGCAAAGACAAAAGTAATAAAATAACAGAACAGAACAAAAAAAAAGTTGATCTTTTCATTTATGCCAAAGTCACCCCTTTGTTATATACTCTGTCACCCTCAAGATCCGCCAAACCAGCTTTAGTAGCAGAAATACATTCTGGAATGTTCCTTACAGTGTAAATCCAAGTTTCACCCGCTTTAATTGGGGGGGCAGGATTCTCAAAAATCAAAGGATCTTCTCTACCCTTACAATACTCATGCTCCTCGAGAAATTTAGGATAATGCCACTTACCCCACTTACAATAACCGTTTGGATGATTCTTACAAGAAATATCTAAAATATGAAATGAATCGCCTTTAGCTGTTGGCAGACCAACAATATTAATATGAGAAGAACCACCTAAACACATCTTAGTCTTATCGGGAAGTTTTTTATTCTGACATTTTTTATAACAAGAGGCCCTCTTTTTTTTCTGGGCCTTCCTCTGTTTCTCAGTTCCCTCATCTGGAAAACTATTCCAACAATCATCATAACAAGCAATACAAACTTTTTTCTCAGGACATTTTCCTTTTGGATTCATATTCATCCGCTTTTCTGGTTTATAACCATGAAACTTGAAGTATATTAAATCGCCAGGCATTATCTGATCTGGTTTGAAATTTCCAACAGTATAATATGCATCTCTTTGATTCCAGTGATCCATGTTTATCTTCAAAAACTCAGTTTTAACATTTTTTGCAAAAGGATCATATGTTCTCCTGTGTTTACCATCCCTAGATGGAGCATCTGCAGTCCAGTCAACCTTCAGACCATATTTATTAATTGCAACATCGAAAACAGTCCAAACATAAGCACCACAACAACCACCAGGACAAGGAGATCCTGGAATACCAACACAGCAATGAGAATCATCAATTGAACAACAAGTATTAGCAGAAGTAGGATTACAAACATCATTGACAGGGGGAGCTTTCTTACAATCACCTATTTTATTCAAATCCAACGCTGCCTGCTCTAACTTCGCCACCTCTCGTAAACAAGGTTGCAATTCAGGAGGAACTTTACTCCAATCCACTTCTATGTTAACAAGAGGACCTGTACCAAATATAGCATTACCAGGTACGTCAGAACTCATAACCTGTATCTCAACAGGCTCCTTTGCGTTACCTTTAACAGAAACAAAACCACCCTCATCCTGTTCAACACCCATATTGTAATTATCTAACTTAAATTCCATTGCCGGATAATTTTTCAAATATTTATCTAAATGTAAATTCATAAAAGGCCCTAACTCGGCATCAACCGCAGTTGGAAAACCGGTTTCTCCTTTGTAATACCAAAGAGGTAAACCATTTACAAAACCCAACGGAGCAGAAGTAATAAATCCCCCATTTTTTGCCAGATCAGATAAAGCATTATGTGCAGCAAACTTAGCAGCCAGATCAAGATAAAACAAATGAGAATCTGCTTTAACGGCGCCAGTCTGTATTCTCAATGCATCACTTCCAATCACATAATCTTGACCTTGAATATCATATATCTGAATAGAATTTTTCAATAAAACATAAGCAGTCGACAGAGCTAAGATTGTTAACACTACTACCGCCAACATAAAATATATTGTTCCCTTCTTACCCCTAATCATTTGTTCAAACGAGATAACGCACCGTCTATATACCTATTTTTGAATCCTTCTTTACGCAGATAATCTTTAATCTGCGAATCAGTATACTTGTACTTTCTAAGATACTCGGCTCTTTGAGTAACAATAACTAATTCATGAGTATCTAAATGAACATATTCGTAGATTAATACCGCAATAAAAATACAAACTACAAAAGTCATCAAAAATATTTTCCAATCTACTTCTGGTTCAGAATCTCGCAAATAAACGGGATCAATACCAAGATCATATTCTATATCTAATGGATCAACATTTTGAACAAACTTCTCTTCAACAAAACAATCCTCATCACCATATTTACAGTTAGGATCGCACACGCCATCTTTAGCTAAATCACAAAAACCATCATCTGTGCCTGATTTACAGTCCTCGCAAACAAGATAAGTCTCGGCATTCTCACACATAAGATCAAAACAACCCTCACAAACTCCGTTATGATTACAGAAAGAAAGATCATGTTCAAACTGCGGATTGGTATCTTTAAAAACTCTCATCTTAACAGAATCTTGAGGTAATCTATCAAAACGAAAAAAGGTTTTTGTCTTACTCATTGGAACAGAATATAGCTCGGTGTTGTTATTATCAAAAAAAGACAAAGTCAAGTTATCCGAGGATTCCATATCCTCTAAAAGAAAACTAAGATAATCCTCAGTATCTGGGACGACATAAACTTCCTCCAACACCAAGCCAAACTCATCATTAAAAAAGAATACAGAGTAAAGCTCTCCCGAGAAAGCAAAAGCTGATGAAATCAAAAGCAAAAACAAAATCACCCATAATAATACTCTTTTCATCAAACCACCACATACTCCGAAACCGCAGTACCAATATAATTTGGAGATAAAACGGTCCTTATTCCCTGCACACGACAACCAACACCTGGATCATGCACTAGAATATACCCTTCTGTACTCACTCCAGTAACAATCATAAAATGACCTGGAGTACGCTTACTAGAATACCGCTCTAACGGAAAAGTCTTCCCCTCTTCCCTTATCAGAACTATAACAGACCTACCGTCTGCAAACGAACTTACAATATCTGCATGAGAAATAACCGAACTTACCTTTGAATCAGCGATTCCAAAACTATTTGCAACATTTTTTATTCTACTGGACGATCCTCCTCCCCGCCCACTACCATCAATAGTATAAACTCTTTGATCATTAGATCCACAAAACAACTGTTCAGATAAAGAAACACTATCCTTCTCAAAATTAGACAATGCCATCCTCATGGCCGCAACAGCACACGCAGATTTACAATAACTCTCACCTACAGAAGAACCAGAAGGCCTTTCAGGATTTGGAACTTGATCGTGCCAACAGTCATCTCCGGCCGGACCCATATCAGCCGCACAACATTGCCTAACCACGCCAATCTTCTCATTATACTTTGTCCCAATAGGACATTTAGCTTGACAGCACCGTGTACCAGAATTCACACACACATCATACTCACCAGGATATATGGTTGCTAAATATTGCTTATTCTCGCGACAATAACTACACATAACAGTATCGGGAACATCTTTGATACTCGCAGCTAAATTCAGACTTTCCAAATCAATGGTAATCCCCCCACTCGAATCTATGCCTCCCGCGCCAGTTGACTGGGGCTTGTCCTTAAAATCAATCCAAGAAAAACGAAAAGTCACATGAACGGGCGTAGTAGGATCCATCTGAGGAAGATAATACTCATAATCAAAACTTTTTCTTGGAAGATTTGTAATTATAGCACGAAAATGAGCAGGAGATATTGTTTTTCCACTAGCAATATTTTCCTCATTCTTATACTCCAAGACTTCTCGATCATCAATAGCGATTGTAAAAGTAGCCAAAGCATGACGACGATCCGGAGACAATCCAAAGAAATTATTGGCAAGATACTCATACTCCTTTACTACATCACCATCGACTCTTAACTTAACATCAGCCATTGCTTCAGCAACAGTTATGTAGCCTTTTTGCGTTGTGAAAATGGGAGACTTAAGAAATGAAGCAGTAGACATGTAGGAATAAGAATCAACAAAAGACTGTGATGCTGCGTTACTCGGATCATCTGGACCACTATATTTGAATATTAACATAAACACAACGATAACCATCACAAATAAGATAACGGCAAATATATCTAATGCGGCTGCAGAAATCGCACCGGCCCTACCTAACCTATTCATTAGGCAACACCACCGTTATATTTAATTTGGCAGGAATATCTACACCCTGTTCTCTATAAATCACATTAAAAAATCGTTCAATCTTTGCAGCACCACCCTCTTTCTTAGCACCCGTATCGGCTCTAAAAGCCCAACGATCATACCACACAGGATTATACATCAAAGTTTTAACAGCACCAGGAGCATATGGTTTCTTCATTGGCGCAATAACAAACTTTGCAGCAATATATTTATTCTCGTCACCATAATTCATCCCTCTATTAAGATGAGAAACACTAAATCTATTAGCATCTATCACTCCAGTCACAACTCGATTAAGAGTAGAATCATAATAACACAAACCACCTGGCGATTGCAAAACTCGATTAATGAAAAGAGTTGCTTCCAGCTCTTGCGTTTTAACATCTTTAATCGCATAAACTTTTATTAAAAGGACAATAGATGTAACTACGAGTATAAGGTAGATAATTCTCAATATCCACATCATGTAGACAAACGTTTGACCTTTTTTACCTAGCATTTAGTCTCACTTACCTTTACAACAAATATTATCTCCAACACACATTATTTTACTCTTAAGTTGATCTTGTAAATCATCAGAACATTCTGTTTCAACACGACAAAAGAAGTTATCAGATTCAGAACCATCGTTGCCGTTGTTTTCAGATTCACAAAGAGTGACCTTTTGCAAACAGCAGAAAGAATTCTCATCTGCGCATTTAAAATTGGGATCTAATCCACCAAATGCATCACATCCTAACAACGGAGGTGTAGGTGCAACACCTCGACCTAAAGACAAAGATTTACACCTTTCAACTTCACAAACAGGTTTAGGCAATTCTGCAGTTCCCTCTGTAAAGAACTTTTCTATGCCCCCATAAATCGCTGGAGCTAACTTATTTACATTAATAGTAATACTATTAGTCTCATCATAATAAACAACAATCGCAACACTCACTGCCTCGGCCCTATCCCAAATAGAAATTAATTTATCTGACGTCTCTTGAGTTGCAAAACCTAAAGGAGGCTTTGCATGTATAGGATGTACCTTAAAATCAAAACCAACATCGAGAAAGTTTACAGATTCTTCCAGTAAATTATTAGATAGAGATTTTGCAAGCCTGCTAGCCATCAATGTAATTTTAGGAGTTTTACCAGAATGATAAATCTCAATTCTGGGATCGGCACTTGTCTCAACAAAGGATAATCCAATATAAGGAGCATTAATACTTATTTGCTGAGCACAATCTTTTGAACAATCATAAAAAAAGATGTTGCTTGTTGCACTCTTGGACTGAAACTGTGAATATAAATCTAAGAAAAGCAAATACTCCTTACTGATCTGCACATTTGGCGAAGTACTTTTCAAAAATAAAGGAGTTAACATCATATTATACATCGCAAGCAACGAGATCTCGGGATCTTGCTCATCAGTGGGTGTTAGATAAGGAACATACTGTATCGATTTCTGAATTTCCATTAAAGGTGCCAGCACCCCAACAGTAACTTGATTGCCTTGTTTAGAAAAAGAAATTGGTTGTTTAAAATCCCTATCAACTAAAGACAATGGATTAATAGAAAGGTCGTGAGGATATCTATAAACATACTTATAATCATCTAAATCCTTGTACATCATAACTTTAGGAGAGAAAATACTAAGCGTTAATGGAATTTCTTTTCCGGCAGGAGAATAATAAAAATCAATATCGCCAGGCAATCCTTCTACCGCTTCTAAAGTATAAGCCAAATCCCTTGCAAAAAATCTTTTATGATAAGCTAAATCACTTGACTCATAAACAACATAATTAAAAATAGCCGAACCTACCGCAACAACAAGAAAAAGCTCCATAATTACTAACCATAATTCATCAGTAACTCCAGCTTTCTTACTAGAGAAAATCATCAGTCTACCCCTTTTTCCCATAGTCTATTTATAAACAAGTCCATTTATAAATCTTTTCTGTGAAAAGCAGTCTAAGAAGCCGCAGGCGCCAATCCTTCACAACCTAACAAATCATAAAGCTTTTTTGTATCCTCAAAATGATCAGGATCTAAAGCTAATTTCTGAAGATAACTACAACCATTATTGTACCAACTTAAATCAGAATAAGAAACAAGTCCTGGCTTAAGAAGAAAATTAATAAAAGCTAGCTGCTGCAGAGCATAACTCTTGTAATCAGATGCTCCATAAGGCACCTCTAAAAGAAAATCATTCAATTCGGATATTGATTTATCAACAATTTCGAGAGATGGTAAATTTCCTGGAGTCTTGGGACCCCACTGAAGCAACTCAAAATAAAGAAAAGTTCTAGCATACTTTTGCCACCCAATAATATAATTAGGATCACCCGAAGGAGGAATCAGCATTTTGTTTAGACTATCTAAAGTTGTTCCCTGACTAAATGAGTGTATCTCATCTACGGAAGGAATGTACAAATTAGAATAAACCAAGCCAACATCTCCAACTAATTTGACGCATTCTGGCACTGGCTCATTATTATTTCGAGGAACAGAATGTCTCATAGCATGGATCATAATCTCATAGTTAATGGGATTATTAGTTTCAGGATCAACAAACCCTACGGAACTCTGGACAAGTTTTGCATACTCATTACACCTAATCTTTGGCCATTCATATGCAATGGCACCTTGAGATAACACCAGAAGTTGTACTTTCTTAAAGCTTAACAGTACAGAAAGCTCATCTAACCCCAGTTTTTGTGCTTTATCAATTCCTTTCGTAATAGGTGCCAAGAAACCAGTTGCATCTTCAGATACAAAATAAGAGCTATATATGCCGGTAATATTTCCATAAATAGATCTCTTATATTTTAATTTCATCGCATCACTACCAAATGCGTCATCTATTAATTTAACAAAGACAGGATCACTAAGTAGTTTAAAATACTCATCAACCGCCTTTTCGCGATCATTTAACAGTTTATAGTGTGCTCTTGCAATTGCTTCTTGTGCACGAAGTGCATCTCTATCATACAAGATATCGCCTTTGAATTTCTCAGGATTATCAATAAACTCCCTTAATTTTTCGATCGCATCTAAACGCTCCTGAGTAGTATAACTTATTTGATTTAGAACATCCTTATACTTAAGAACAGGATTATCAAAAGCAACTTGCAACACAATCTCTGCACGTCTCAACCAATACCAAGGATACATCTGGTCTTCTAAAATGGAAGTCTTCCCCTGAGCCTTCTGCTCCTCATAAGTTTCAAGATATAAGTTAACTATATTCAATATTCTATCCAACAATTCTTTCTTTTTAGACTCTAAAACTGCCCCAGCCAACTCAGCTTTTAACTCGACGAATTTACCATTAAGTGACTCTAAGTTAGGATTATCGATTTCTTTTATTCTCTTTTGTATGTGAGGTAATCCCGCCCTTTCAATTAAAACAAGAGTATTACCATCAGGATGTCTGTAAGTTTCCACGTAAAGATCTCTGGCCTCAAAATTATTACCATTAATGAAAAGACGCTCATAATAGTTGTCCGGCAACTGATCAATTTCAACATCTGTAACATAGCCCAACATAATCTTTTCATCTCCCGCAAGAACCTCTGAAGCACTCTTTGAAAAAGACCTCACAAATGTTTTTTCACCAAGTTTATGGCATTCATAAACATCTTGATCGAGTTTCTTTTTATCATACTTAACAGCCTTTATACCAGGATTAGCCCATTTAATTAAACAAACACAGGCCTGCCCTCCAATACAAGAAGTAGGTCGAGGCATATGGAGAAATCCTGTCGTATCATAAGCGGAGCCAATTTCAATCTTGACAAAAGAAATAGAAATTTCATCATCGAAAGGATCAAAACCAACCAAAGCCATTCCTTTACCAACAAAAAAAGGAATCTCGGTGTATTCAAAGCCACCTTCATTTTTTGAATATAGGTTTTCAATAGTTCCTGTAAGACGCTGATAAGAATTAACAGTTCCTTGATCAACATCACTTGACGAGAACAAACTACCAAACAAGTTATAACCAACATAAATAGCCAAGCCTAGAATGAACCCGAAAATCATCAAGTAAGCTAATTCGGTCCAGAGCTTACTAACACCTCTTTTTTTTGAAAAAAACACTTTGAAAATAAGTTATGCACAAGGCGTATCTTGCACACCATCCTTTAATTTACCAACACAGCAATAAGCTGATCCGCCCTCTATTTTATTACAACTACCCATACATTGACCCTTCGTATCACAAACAGACTTGGACACACAGTGACCCACACAAGTAAATTTGCTACCAAAACTTTTATCCGCTCTTTCACTTGCATTAAAAAAGAAGAAAGCAATTATACCTAATGCTAGTAAACCTATTATAATCATCACCACGTAACTTGTTTCTACAGCACCTTTCTTAAACATCATAAAACACCTCTTAACTACATGGGGATGGAATTCCAACCACTTTACCTGTACAACAATAAATTATCTTACCACTTGTCGTAGACGCCTTTCCTACAAACAAAGATTTGAATGAACCCCAAAGTCCGGATGATTCTTCAGGAGAAGGAAGCTGAATAGCATTACAGGTCCCCATACAATTAGCACAGTCAGAAATACACGAACCAGGACAATCTACTTTCGCACCTAGCTTGGCATTTGAGCCAGCACCCATATTAAATATAAAATAACCAACCAAAGCCAGCACCAACAAAGCAAGAATTACCATGACAACATAGTTCACTTCCATTGCTGCTTTCTTTGAATTCATAATAAAACACCTCTTAACTACTATGCCGACTTAGATTTACACTCTATTGGTTTCGCTTCACTGGCTGTTTTATCTATTATACCAACACAACAATATGTATTATCGGCCGCATTTTTTGGAGAAGTACATGCTCCTTGACACTGATCACAATCAGAAACACAGAACCCCGTACAGGTCAATTTGTTACCTATCCTATCATTCGCATCTCCGCCCATTTTAAACACAAAATACAAAATAACTGCTAAAACTAATAAAGCAATAATTATCATAATAATATAATTGATCTCAAGCGCTCCTTTTTTAAATTTCATAAAATCATACCTCTACGACGCACTAGTCTCAAAAAACTGACACTGCATCGTTAACAACGTATTTGACTTATTCTCCTGGAAACAAAAACAACCCTCCCGCCTACATTGGGCTCTACAGTTAGCAAGATCATTACCTTCATGCTCAATACAGCCTTGCCTAAGCGCACCATCCTCAAGTTTATCTATTTTATCGGGAGCCTTTTCAAATAAGTAAGAATAAATAAACCAAATCATTAAACCTAAGAACAAAAGACCTATGAGCCAACGAATAACCTGATCTCTGGTAACTGTTCCCTTCTTGCCTCTCATTTTTATTTATTACAACAAACAGTTGCAGTGCCTCCGCTTTTTGAACAAGTAAACTGTCCGGATTTAGGATTGCCGCCAATACATAAAGTCGATGCAGCAACACAAACATTATTTGTACCTGGCAACTCACATTCGTTAGTAAAAGATTTTTCAGTTGCGTCTGCACCTTCTCTCCAAGTAGTGAACTTACCAGCAAAGATTGCAACTATAACAACCAAAACAATTAGTCCAATAACCGCAACTATAATCATGTTTAAACTTAATTCAGCATCTTTATTCATTCTTAATCACCTAGTCAGCGGAATCATCATCTGCATTATCGTCAACGGAGTCAGCTTTTTCGCCGCCACCAAAACCCATAGGCCTACAACAAATTTCACCTTCGGTAGGACAACTTGCGCCCCAGACAGCAATTGGCTTATCGACCGGACATGCTAAGCCTTCGTCACAGTCCCCGCCTTTATTCTCACAATTAGATACACTATCACCAAAAGTATTCGCCTTACCAGCAAAAATCGCCACTATAACAACTAGAACAATCAAAGCAATTATTGCCATGATCATAAGATTAACACTGATATTGGCTTTCTTTAACATTTTTAAAAAAAGAAAAAAACTAATTTTCTTATACGCTCACACAGCACTTAAGGCCTTCGTCATCACAAACATGAGTTGTTGTTTTCTGGTAATTTCCAGAACATGCTTCTTCAGGCAGACACTGTCCATTGTTTGCGTTACAACTATCTACGTTCTTTCTAGTAGCACTCATCTTTCCAACGAATATAACAGATATAATCACTAGAACTAGAAGAGCAATTGCAGCCACAACAATAAGATTAAGGCCCATTTCACCTTTTTTCATCATCAAATCACCTCTAAACAAACTTTAGTTAAACTCATAAAACCCTATATTAGTATATAAAACTTGTGATTAATAATAGTTCGAAGAATCGCAACTAAGATAGCCTCTATCTCCCGGAAGAGAATTCTCTTGATAGGACATGCACTTACCGGTGCTCCATTTCCACTGACATCTCCAAGTACCATAACCAAATGCAGATCTGCCAGTTCTCCAATCACACAGTTGATGATTAACCTTCAATAACGCAGGATTTATGTGGTGACATTGTACTTGGTTTAAAGCAGCACAGACTTCACCCTCGTGCTTCTTATCAGGATCATGAGTATTAACACCAATATCTTGATTATTGTGACACTCACCAGAGTTAAGAGAGAAAAAACAAGATTTGCTAATATATGCAGAAGATTTAGGTGCAGAAGGCGGAACTTGCGCACCTGGTTTTCTTTCAAAATGAACTTTAAGCTCATATCTAGAATAAAGAAAACAAGTATCAGGAACACACATTCTAAACTCATTGTCATCATCCATAGAAGCAACTTCATAGCCAGTAAAAAAGTCCATAACTGATTCAAACCCAGATCTGCCCATTGATTCACTTATATCATAATCACTACACCCTTTGATGGTCCTACAATAATCAATGGTTTCAAAAGTTCTTCTGAGACTGGTGGGAGGCATCTCTCCTTTATTGTTAAGCAAAGATACGGCATCATCTTTCAACTTAGCCATCTCAGTCCAGCCCGCCACGCCTATAGGTTCTGTAAGATCATTACGATTTTTTAGAAAAATATCAACATGTCTAACAGCGGCAAAAGCAGCCAACCTCGGATGACACCCATCATTTGCCGCCTTTGATCTACATTTAGCATAAAGACTTTTAAAGTTCTGGGCAGCTTTAGTAAGACTGGCCTTATCATCTTTACGCATTAATTCAATTGCAGGAATATATTCAGTCTTTAACAACATAGCAGTCTCCTTAAACATCAGAGATTCCTTACGTTCTTCACCAGACAATAAATTAGAAGCTGAAAACTCACCCATCGTCTTAATATGGGCATCTACTTTCTCCAGAGCCTTCGTACAATCAGTTGCATCACAAGGCATATATGCCAAATCAAAAGAGAATTCTAAACGCGCTTCATCAAATACACTAAACTCTTCTTCTTCAAAACTTCCAAAGATACCATCTGCAATTTTCGAAATTCCAAGAATATCTCCACCCAACCACCAAATTAAAGCAACTACGAACAGAATTATAATGATTGCTTTTATGAGTGTCTTCGAAATCATCTAATAAACCTCAAATAAATGAAGGAAGCGACCAACCTTTTGTAGCAAAATGATATATTAAAAACAAAACAATCAGCAACATCACACAGTAAAATATTATTTGAACTGTAGTGCTAATTTGCGCGCCCTTACATTTAAACATAGAATAAAGTAAACAAACACAGTATATAAACATTACTCCTTAGATTGCTTTCCTCTAAGCTCATTACAATTTAATTTATACAGTTCATCATAAGGCAATAAAACAACCTTAGAACTCCAAGTACTATCTGATTCACTATCCGATGCAATTGAAGCGCCAGTAATCACACCAGCTGCAACTATAACTGAGCCTGCAAGCAATCCAATCGGCGCCCCAACTGTCACTAAAATGCCAGCACCAATCAAACCCGCGGCACCGCCAGCAACCGAACCCAGACCAATCTTCTCAAACATGCTCCAATCTTGATTTTTCATAAAAGTAAAAACAACAGCATACGGTTCATTAGTTGTAAGATCATCCTCAACCGTCCCTATGTTATCAATCACATCAGGACCAGCAACATGACCAGTTAAAAACTCAAAATATGATTTTTTTCTATCACCTGGAGAAGGAGTCTTAGCTAAATAAGAAACAAAATCTGGAGCCACATGACCTGCTTCAGGAAATTCAAAAACAGAACAAACATAACAAAATTTAGTTACACCAGATCTATCTGCAGAGAAAACATCCAACTCACCTTTCCAAAAGCTATCATAACAATAATACATACCATCAGCAAGAGTTTTTTTAATATAATTCCCATACTGCTCTTCATCCCGACCACTTGGACCAGGAACAGTAATATATTGCGTTTCACAGTTTAAATGATCTATAAATTCTTCATTCTGAATATTAGTAGAGGCATGTATCAAAACACTTTGCTTGCATTGTTGAGACGGAACTACAACATCCCTTACATGCACCGCCGTAGAACGAAACAAAACAACAAATAATAATGTAATAACCATCATAATAATGAGTGTCAAAATAAAGAACTTAAACACATTACCTGAACGATTACTAAACATTTTAATTCATAATCCTCTTACAACCGGAGCTAACTAAATCATTTGATTGATAAATAAACATAGAAGGTCTTTTCTTCCCTTGAGTTTTACTAAACTCCGCATTAGACTCTAAACCCATTGCACTATTTATCGCACTGGCCGCCTTCCATAAATTTGCAGGACTAATATATCTATAAACAATATAAAATGGTTTTGCTACATCAATGGTTGTAGTACTATAAAACAATTCTGCAACATTATGTCCACTTCTAGAAAAATATTGACCATAAGTATAATCCGTCTTTCCATATGGTTGAGAATTCAAGAAGTTAACCATCATATCTAAAGTAATCACACTAGATCCAGTCTCTGCCTTATAATCCAAAATAACATCGTCATCATAAGTCACATGAGAACAGAACACACAACTGGTGGCCATGTCACTAGCAATCTCTGACCAAATAGGACCCGAAAATGGATTAACACCTTCGCCCATCTTAAACCAACATCGCCTAAATTGATCGGCAACAGATCCCATCACAATACGTGCGGTTATATCGCCATCAGAATTCTCAATCATTTTTTTATTGATCTCCATCTCCTCCATAGGACAATCAATATTAACATTCGCAATACCTAAAGAAACATCTTTAATCGCACTAACTGCAAGAACATTAACTCTACAACGTTGTAAATCAGTCAACCCCTGCAACCACATATAAACAGTATAACCCATTCCAATAAGAACTAGCATCAAAGCCACAATAGCTATTAGCTTAAAGAGTATTTGTGCATCTGCTTTTTTATAATACATTATCCTAAACCTTTATACAAAACTACGCCTATCACTATAGCCATAACAATAATCATAACCAAAATCGTTAAAATAGAATTGCTTAATATGGCGGGACCCCAGTCCATCGAGCCTTCTCCCTTTTTACCTAACTGCAAATCCATAGTTCTACCTTAACACTTCCCGGATTTAAAGGTATCGGAAAGATTTTTGAATCACGTTCTTTACATAAATGCATTTTGTTCGCGTGCTGTATTCCATGCAAAGGAACGTTAGGATCATGAACATACATATTCAACAAATATGCTCGAGAACCCCACTCTGCTCTTTTAATTGAATTATCTAGCAAAGCTTTAACAGTGCGATTAACAAAATCACAAGATGAAGATAAATCAGTACACCGTATCGGATTACCTTTTGGCTTCGCACAATTTGCAATCAAATCCGACATATCAACATTCTTAGTACATTCTTCTGCAGACATCTTCAACATTGAATTTACAAAATTAGAAGCAATATTAGATTGAGTAAATGTTTGTTTAATCGAAGTTGGTTGTTTCATCACAACAAACCTAACTATGAATATTAATCCAACCATCAGAAGTATAACTATCACCGCCAGACCAATCATTTCTGTTTGTCCTAATTTTCCTCTTCTCATTTTACACAGATTGTCTATATGTAGTTATGTGCAACTTTGCAAATTTGTAAGTATCAGTTACAGGATCTTTAATCGAAACCGGCACCGTTGTTGATGATGCACTATATGCTGCAGAACTTGTTTCATTTAATCCTGTTAAATTATATAATACTATTTTTGTTGGTTTATCGAAAGTAACTAAGTCATCATCAGTTATCGGATCAACCAGATCATATCTTGAATCATCAGAATGACGACCATTAACATATAAATCCCAATATGTTAATCCATCTCCATCAGGATCATCGTAACCATATATTTGTTCGTAGCACTTATTTCCTACACATTCCCATTCGTCTAACATGCCATCATCATCCTGATCCGGCCATTCAGGTCTAATAAAATCTGGATTACATAACCACTTAGAATTATTTAGAGGAAGCGCAATTTCACAATCGCCAGGCACACCGTTAGAATTATTATCAGAATATTTATCTTCCAACCCGACAGTCTCACCCATTAAATTTGATTGAGGACATAACTCACCATCGTCATTAAAATATGCCAAATCCAATTCAGATGGATTCGTTGAATTAAATACTCTTTCAGGGATTGAACCTCCTTGACAACTAGGATGAAAATCCTTGCTCGATACAGATATTGCTTCAAGTTTTTGACCATTTACATTCTCAAACTTAGTAGGTAAACCATCATGATCCGCATCATCCCAAAAAAATGGATAAATAATCTCAACTTCTATCTTACTTAAACGCAACAATGGATAGTATTCCATCAATCGATCATATTGATCCTCTAAAGTACCAGGAATTGAATAGTCGCTAGTATGTCCTTGCAAATATTTACTAAAAGCAATCATCTTCCTCTCATCAAAACAATTATCCTCAACTTCATTCAATCTACTACATTGAATCTCAGGCAAGTTAGAAACAATCTGTACAACTTCAACCGCCTGCAACTCTTGCAACTCAACTGTTTTCTGAGATATAGAAGAAGATTGTATCTTAAACCAAAATGAAACACCCAACGCAACTAAAACTATGAAAATAAACAATATCCCAATGGTCTCCGCCATTTGTACTTGTGCTTTTCTCATTTTAGTATATTGGCGCGCACGAATAACGCCGAGCCTCTTTATTATATTCGTCTAATAATCCCGCAGTTGTTTTAATCGTTGCAGGATTTGAAACGCCAGATAAAGACATTAAAGCATCGGCTGCTTTTTTATGCACTTGCCTACATTGATTATAATAACTATTAGATATGTTCTGAGAGCGCATCATCAGAATCGAAGACATCCTATTCAAATTAGAATACATCTTTTCTAAGGTACAATAAAACTTTTCAAGATCTCTTGAAATTATTGCACCATACAAAGAAACATCATCGAAAGAATTAACATAATCCACAATTTGTGGGCCGGCACCCTGATCTAACAACGCAGAATCTTGATGCCAATCTGTGCTATTAAGACTATGAAATTTAACCTTAGCGCCAGAATCCATGAAATTACCTACGGGCTCAATCTCAACCAACGACATATCAGAATTATCCATATTAAAGTACTCTTGAGAAATTTGATAAACTAGATAGTTATGCATATGAGAATCCATATTGATAAATTGTATTTTTTCATTACCATAATCTGAAAGGAATGCAAAGTCAGAAACGTCGTTACCCATCACAGGATAAGCCTGATAATTTAACTCAGGAGGAAATGATCTATTAAAATCCTTAAAGAAGGCATTCTCATGGGAACCAAGCAAAGGATCATAAAAAACAATATATCTTATTTGAGGAGAAGTAATGTACAATAAATTCATAACTCTAAACGGCACAGACCAATCCAAAGTCCAAGTGATCATTTTATGATCATCAATCTCATCAGGTGTAAACAACACCTTATTAGAAAACGCCCTCCGCGCTTTATCATTAACAACAAACTCATCACAAGTAAATTCCAAATGCATTCTAGGAACATCATAAACCGTAACAGTACCTATACTAACTCCAGCACCAGTAAAATAAGTCGACAACTGACTCAATAATTCAGCAGATACTGCCCCTTCAGAAGATTTCTTTTGCACGGAAACCAATCCAATAAAAAAGAACAATATAATTCCACCGACAATTAACAAAAAGATCCAATTAAACTGAATTGTTATCTGGCCTTCTTTGCTCATTTTATTAAGGAAGAACTACTGCAACTCTATTACCTAGCCCTTTAAGAGTAATTTCAACTTGACTACCCGTTCTATTAACACAACCAAATTTGGAGTTCGGACTGCTTAATTTCTGAACACTCAGTGCCCCAACATTCAACTTGGCTTCAGTAACATCATTACTTCTCATAAAAACTCTTTCATCTATTCCGCCCTGTTGAGCTTGCTGAATTATTGGATAATTCGTCGAAGCACAAGCCGGACCAGCTTTACAGGCAGTATCTAAAAAACAGACCTCATCATACTTCTCAGGAATCACATAATTAAAAACTCTCTGACTACCATAATCTGTTTTAATGGTATCAATATTAGACTTTAATTTTTGTTGAAACTCAAAGTAAACTACTTCCTCCCCTCGTTTCATAAAACTATTAACAGATTTATATCCATAAAAGAGAATCAATATTATTACAAAAAGAGATATAGCATAAATAAAAACTCTACTTGCTTGTGCTTTTCTTATTTTTCTCACCTTTTTTACCAGACGATTTATTCTTTAATAAATCTTTCTTAGATCCAGATATTAAATCATCTAAATCATCAAGAGAACTCTTCTTTTTCTCAACCTTCATAACTTTCTTTTTACTATCAAATTCATCCAAAGCAGCAAAAATATCTTTTTCCACTGCCTTCTTAACTACTTTCTTCGTAACTTTTGGCAACACATTTTTACTTTCTTTTTTCCCTGTAGTTTTAACAGGTTTAGATGGAACTTTCTTTACCGGCTTAATTATTTTTTTCTTAACAGGCGCCTTAGCAGAAAATTTCTTCTTAATCGCTTCATTTTTCTTAATTCGCGCAACCCTTACCTTTCTCTTCTGCACTCCTTTCTTCAAAACTG